>Ga0172372_10000617_pt1 | contig 54712 bp, 56 predicted proteins | sample LakKiv5m_2_FD_114544 | JGI IMG/M metagenome (GOLD analysis project Ga0172372, IMG submission 114544) | Freshwater microbial communities from Kabuno Bay, South-Kivu, Congo - kab_092012_9.5m | ecosystem: Environmental > Aquatic > Freshwater > Lake | place: Democratic Republic of the Congo...
AAAAAAACAATCTCTCCTTTTTCTTGCATAGAAATAAAATGCTCAAGCTCTTTGATTTCTTGATGGATACTGTGGTATTCATTTTGATTTAAAGAGCCTGTATATCCAATTAAATCTGCTCCAACTTTTTGTTTGGGATAATATCTTTTAGAACTTCTAGTTGCAAAGACCCCAGGATAAGATCTCTCCATTCCTTTAATTTTATAAAAGAGCTTTTCTGAAACATCTTCTTTTAAACTAAAAGAGGTAGCAGGAAATAAAGAAGCTTTTCCATAAATCAGATCCTCAATATCGAGCTGATCTAGATTCAAAAGAGTAGAGAGTTTTAAAGAGAGCTTTTTAATGTATTCTTTTCTTGGATAGCTTTTAACAAATTCTCCTTTTTCATTTTTTTCCTTTTTAAAGGAGGGGATTTGTCGAATGTTATCGTAGCAGATTCCAACGTCATATTGAATTTTGTTGACAGCCAAAGGGAGGTTGAACCTATCTCTTATAGTTCCTCTATTTGGATGTTCAACTACGGTTTTGATTTGTGGTTTTTTCGAGAGCTCTAAATACATCTCATGTTCTAAAACGCCCAGATACCAAACACGAATTAAAATAAGCAAAAAAGCAAGTATAATTAAGTTCAAAACTCTATTAGCTTTTATTGGGATCTCATGAGAGTGCATGAAAAAGACAACTTCTGTTTATTTTTTTGTATGTTAAATCAATAAATTGAAAAAGAAAAGTAGCATTTAAGTTGTTTTTTTTAAAAAAAATGGTTAAACAAAACTTATCTTAAAAATTTTTAATGGTCTTTTATGTCGCGCTTAACGGTAAATAAAAAAAAAATATTTTCGTTTTCTTTCTTAGCTCTTTCTTTTTTGTCCTCAGATAATTTAAAAGATCAAAGTTTTTTGCAGACCTATCAAGATCTTAAAGAGATTGTAGTCACGCCAAGTGCAACTCCACTTGTGGATTCTACCTATGAAATATATGCTCAGGGCTCCTATATCCTTTGGAAACCCCATTTAGGATCACTTAATTATGCCCAAAGCGGCATTCCATCTATCAAAGAAGCGACTTCATCTAATTTCGTGCAGCAGAGAGGCTCGATCTATGCTCCAAATTTTGGTTGCAGCTCAGGGTTTAAACTCTTAGTTGGCTCGAATTTTTTATCAGATGGGTGGGGGACATCTTTAGAGTATACTTGGTATGGATCTAGTGCAAATAGTGAATATGGCTCTGAGGATCCGTTAAGTAAAAAAACATTTGAGACACTAATTGATGGGAATTTTTCAGTTCTTCCCTCAGGTCGCCTTGATATTTTTTCCATATTTCCAAACTCTTCCTATCAAGGAGCAAGCGATTGGAAACTTCGATTTAATAACATTGATTTACTTCTTCATAGAGAGTGTTTTCTAAGTAGAAATTTTCTTTTAGATCCATTTTGTGGGTTTAAAGGAGCGTGGATGACTCAGCACTACGATGTCACATATCAAATCCATGGCGTTTCAATTGGGATTAATGGAAATTCAATCCAAAAAAACTTTGTTGTATCAGCAGATGAAACTTACAACATTTATAATAAACAATTTTTTTGGGGAATCGGCCCTGAGATTGGCACAAAAATCTCTTGGCTTTTTTCAAAGAACTTTCTTTTGACATCGAATTTTAAATACTCAGCACTATGGAGCGGATTTAAAGTAAATAGAGAGGATTATTCTAACATCACTGATTTGGGAACTTCTACCAAAGCTCTTGATCACTACCACGCTCTTTCAACCGATCACAAATTTTACCAACTCAATTCTGTCTTTGAATCGACACTTGGAATTTTGTATCAGCACTGGTTTAGAAATAATGAAAAACTGCTCTCTTTGTTTTTAGGTTGGGAGACGCAAATGTGGATGGATCAAAATCATTTTCTATTCAAGAGTACATCTGGAAACTTAACCTTTCAAGGACTCAATTTTACATTAAAAGGGAGTTTTTAAAATAAAAAATTGCAGACTTAGTAATTTCTTGAAACTTAATATTTTTTTGTTGAATTAAAAATAGTTTTTATTGTTTGATTAGCATTATCCAAGTTTTCTTTTTTAGGAGTAAAAAAATGAAGAAAAAAAATTTGATAGCAATTCTTGCTATACCATGTTTGCTTGGTGCTTTTTCATTAAGAGCAGATGACAGCATGGATTCCGATATGAGCCAAGATCAGAAGGTTCAACCTTCTGAGAATTTCATGTCAACATATGACAGAGTAAAAACAATGGAAATCACTCCGAAAGCTGGACCAGTTGTGTCTGGTGGAGTGGATGCTTACTTTGAAGTAGACTATATTTTCTGGCACGCTTCTGCAACAGATCTTGCTTATGGAGAAAGTGGTCTAAGAGAAGTTAAAGCGACTGACACAGCGGCGACGCTTTCCACTTTCTCAAATACTTCTTTAGCTCAAGGAAAAGTTTACCTACCAAAATTCAAGACAAGTTCTGGATTTAAAGTAGGTGCAGGTCTTGACTTTGACTATGATGGATGGGACCTTGGCTTAACATACACATGGCTGCATTCTAATGTACACGAATCAGCAAGAGTGATGCCAGCTCCAACTCCAGGAACAGTTAACGCAGGTGGTGGAGTTAACCAACTTTCTTATGATCTTGCTGACAACGTTGCAGCTAAAACAACAGGAAGAAGAGGGTTCCACCTTCATTTCAACGCTCTTGATTTAGAGCTTGGAAGATCTTTCTTTATTAGCTCTAAGTTAGTTTTAAGACCACACATGGGATTAAAAGGATCTTGGCAGCGTCTAAAAACTCCATTTACATACACTATGGATAACAATTTAGTCGATGTGAATCTTGAAACAACTCTTGCTGTTAATGAAACATATAGAGTTAGACCTTCAGAGTACTACTGGGGACTTGGAACAAGATTTGGTGTGGACACATCATGGTATGTTTCTAAGTGCTTTAGCTTCTTTGGAGAGCTTTCTTCTTCAATTATGTGGAATCAAGTTAAGCTTAACTCTAGCTCACACTCAGATGTTGTTAATGCATCTACTGGAGCAAGTGTTGTTTCAAATGCTCAAACTTCACATGTAAGAGTAAGAACGCATAGAAATAACTTAGTTCTTGAGTCACAAATTGGTATGCGCTATGACTACATGTTCTCTGATGACGAATACAGATTCAGATTACAAGCTGGTTGGGAGCAACAACTATGGCTTTCTCAATTCGTTGAAGCTGACAACCTTTCTCTACAAGGTTTAACTTTAATGATGAGAATCGATTTCTAAGAAGTTGTAAAATACTTTTTGAAAAAGAAAGTTAGGGATTTCCTTAACTTTCTTTTTTTTTGTCTTTTTTTTAAAAAAGCTTGCTAAATATTTCATTTTTAGTAAAATTGTCGCTTCTTATTGACTTCAGTGCGCCTGTAGTTCAATGGTAGAACTGTAGCCTTCCAAGCTACTAGTGTCAGTTCGATTCTGATCAGGCGCTCCATTTATACAAATCCCTAAAGTCCCTTCTTGAGTTTTATACTACTCACTGATATTCTTATTGCAGTGAAGAATAAAAAAATTCTTATCACAATTATACTTTTATGGTTTTTCTTGAGCGTTTGAGGTTTAGTGTCAGAAATCGCTACTTTAAGAAAGCATAAAAGAAAACTATATCATCTAAAAGCTCTTGAAGCTTGATTCAAGAGTGCTGACACGTAAACAATAAAGGATTTAATTTGAGTACACAAAACAAACTAGTCACAATTAAAGAATTGTTAGAAAGCGGAGCACATTTTGGACACCAAAAGCGCCGCTGGAATCCGAAAATGAAGCGCTTTATTTTCGAAGAGCGTAACGGAATTTATATTATTGACCTTGCAAAAACAATGCAACAAATCAGAAACGCTGTAGAAGTGATGAAAGAAACAGTTGCTAAACACAAAAGTATTCTTTTTGTTGGAACAAAAAAGCAAGCTAAGTCAGTGATTAAAGAGTGTGCTGAAGAGTGTGGAGAATTCTACGTTTCTGAAAGATGGCTTGGTGGAATGTTAACTAACCTATCTACCATCAGACAATCTGTAAAAACTTTAGAGAGAATTGAAAAGAAAATTGCAGCAGGTGGAGATGGTCTTACTAAAAAAGAAATGATTCTTCTATCAAGAGAGCAAGAAAAGCTTAACAGAAACCTCTCTGGTATCAGATCTATGAGAAAAATCCCTGGATTAATTGTTGTAGTTGACCCAAGTAAAGAGCATATTGCAGTAGCAGAAGCGAAAAAACTTGGAATTCCAGTGATGGGACTTGTGGATACAAACTGTGATCCAGATCCGATTGATCATGTGATTGCATGTAACGACGATGCGCTAAAGAGCATCAAACTTATTCTTCAAAGCTTAATGCACGCAATCATCGACACGAAAAAAGAGATGAATGTAGCTGTTGTTAAAGGCGAAGTTTCTGAAGATAGAGACGCTCCAAAAAGAAGAAAAAAACCAGTAGAAGCAAAATCTGCTGATACGGAGGAATAATGATGGCTGCACAAATCACATCAGAGATGATTAAAACACTAAGAGAGAGAACTGGTGTTGGAATGGCTAAATGCAAGCAAGCATTAGAAGCTGCTGCAGGTGACATGGAAAAAGCAATTGATATCTTAAGAAAAGAAGGTGCTGCTTCTGCTGTCAAAAAAAGTGCAAGAGAGACAAACGAAGGAATCATCGGTGCAAAAGAAGATGCTTCTGGTGTTGTTTTAATGGAAGTAAATGCTGAGACTGATTTCGTTGTAAAAAATGAAAAATTCTCAACATTTGTAGACGCTCTTGTTTCTGAAGCTCTTTCTTCTAAGCCATCAACCGTGGAAGCTCTTTTAAGTAAGTCTTCAAAAAATGGACATACTTTCGAAGAAAACCGTGTTGAGCTCATTCAAACTATCGGTGAAAACATCCAAGTGAAAAGAATGAAAGTTCTTCCTAAAAGAGCTAACTGCTCTTATGGGCTCTATCGCCACATGGGTGGAAAAATTATCACTTTAGTTGAAATCGAAGGAAGCTCTCATTTTGATGGACTAGCAAAAGATGTTGCAATGCACGTTGCAGCAGATGCGCCAGAGTATTTAAATGCAGCTGAAATTCCTGAAGATGTGATTGCAAGAGAAAAAGAAATTGCAGTGAGCCAATTAAAAAATAAACCAGCAGATATGGTTGAAAAAATCCTTGTTGGTAAAATTAAGGCTTATGCAGATCAAGTCTGCTTAGTAGGACAAAAGTTTATCAAAGATAACAGCGTCTCTGTTGAGCAGCATGTAGCTTCTGAAGGGAAGAAATCTGGAGCACACCTTGTAATCACTAAGTTCCTAAGATGGGAAGTTGGTGGAGCATAATTCATAGGTAGTATGAAACCTTTATTCAACAGGATACTACTAAAAATCTCCGGAGAGTCACTCTCTGGAGATTCTTCTTCAGGCGTTCATATAAAAGCCTGTGACCATATCGCCTCTGCGATAAAGAGCGTACATCAACTAGGAGTTCAGCTCGGAGTTGTAATTGGAGGGGGAAACTTCTTCCGTGGTGCGCAAGCAAAAGAGTTCAATCTTTCAAGAGTTTCTGCAGATTATATCGGAATGCTTGCAACGATGATGAACGGAATTTTTCTATCCCAAGCTTTAAGAAATCAAGGAGTTGATTCTATTGTGATGGGGGCTCGCGATTTCGGTGGAATCGTTCAACCTTTTCATCACGCAATAGCTTGTGATTCTTTAAATAAAAACCAAGTTGTTATCTTTGTTGGTGGAACAGGAAATCCCTATTTTACCACAGATAGCGCAGCAGCACTTAGAGCTTGTGAAATTGATGCTCAAATTCTTTTAAAGGCTACAAAAGTCAATGGAATCTATGATAAAGATCCAATGAAATATAGCGACGCTAAAAAGTATGAAAGCTTAAGTTACACTCAAGCACTAGCTGAAGACTTAAAAGTCATGGATGCAACAGCAATTGCTCTTTGTAAAGATTCTAATATTCCAATTTTTGTCTTTGATTTATTTGAAGAAAATTCTTTCATTAATGCGGTTTGTAAACTGAAAGGTGGAACAAAGGTTTCTTAAAAAATATTTATATAATTTCTTGAAAATGTAGGTGGAAAGTAATGAGTGTTGTTAAAGAAATTGAAACTAAAATGAAACATGCGATAGAGCATTATAAAACAGAGCTTAGAAATTTAAGAACTGGACGTGCTAATCCAGGAGTTTTAGATAATGTGGTTGTTGAAGTTTACGGAAGTCAAATGAGACTAAAAGATTTAGCTCAGGTAAGCGCATCTGATTCAAGGCAACTTTTAATTACTCCCTTTGATCCCCAAACAGCCGGGCCAATTGCTAAAGGGATCGAAAGAGCTAATTTAAATTTGATGGGAATCGTAGATGGGCACGTTGTTCGAGTTCCAATTCCTCCCTTGACTGAAGAGATCAGAAAAGATACAGTGAAGATTGGAAAGAAAAAAGCTGAAGAGACTAAAGTTCAGCTAAGAGAGATCAGAAGAAAGGGAAATGATCTTGTTAAAAAACAAAAGCAGGATAATGAAATTGCTGAAGATATTCAAAAAAAATTAGAGAAGCAAATTCAAGATCTTACAGACAAGTATTGTAAAGAAGTCGATGCTCTTTTTGTTCAAAAGGAAAAAGACATCATGGAAGTTTAAAAAATAAAAAAAAAGAAAAAAGGGTGTTGCAGAAAAATCTGATAATTTGTAAACTAAGTGCACTTTTTAACCAAGTTAGACGGCCCCATCGTCTAGTCTGGTCTAGGACATCAGATTTTCATTCTGGCAACAGGGGTTCGAATCCCCTTGGGGTCAATTAACAAAATGAGGCTTTAGCTCAGTTGGTAGAGCATCTCCCTTTTAAGGAGAGTGTCGATGGTTCGAGCCCGTCAAGCCTCATTTCCTTTTTCATCACGCGAATTTTAATCCTTAGTTATTTCGATTGTCATTCCAGTGATGTTTTTTGTTTTGAGTATTTTCACCACTTCAGCTGCTATTTTTTCGCATGAGAGTAGAGAAGTATAATCTTCATTTGGAAAATTACTTTTTCTCATTTGTGTATTGGCTCTTGTTGGAACAAGAGTATTAATCTGTAAAGAAGGTTCTTCCAAAGAGAAGGCTTGCGTAAAATTTACAATCGCAGCTTTCATCGCAGAGTAAATTCCATAAGAGGCTCTTCCTCTTGTATAGGATGAAGAGGAGAAATTCACAATATGCCCTCCTTTTTTTACTTTGCAGTATTTGGATGCTAAAGCAACTGCAGTAAAATTATTTTCAATCATTTCTATGATTTGCATTGAAGAGAGATCCTTAATATTTCCTCTTGTTAAAGAACCAACGCAGTTAATTAATCCATCGATTTCTCCATTATTTTGATAAATCTTTTGAAAAATAGAGGAGGCTTGCTGTGGATCTTTTAAGTCTGCTTTATAACCTGAATTTCTTGAGATCTCCAAAACTATAGCGCCCTCTATTTTTAAAAGATCTGAGATTGCTCTTCCTATATCTCCAGAAGCGCCAGTGATAGCAAAAACTTTTGCTGTTAATGATCTTTGCTCTTCATAAAGTGTCTTTGCTCTAAGGCGCAGTATCTGCTCTGCAATAATCAAATCAAGTTCAGTTGTAATTTTGATGTTTTCCTCAGATCCTCTTGCAATTTTTATCCTATGGTTCTCTCTTAAGACAAGTTGACAATCATCCGTTGCATCAAGGATATGGTGCTCAATTGCTTTTTCGTGCGCTTCTTTGATGATTTTTAAAGAAAAACTTTGAGGGGTTTGTCCTCTTAAAAATTCTTTTCTATTTGGGATTTCATCAACAAGATCCTGATCTTTAGATTGAATGATGGTGTCAAAAGAGCTAATGCATGTATCACATGCTCCAAAGCCTTGTGCATGTAAAACATTTTCTTGGATGATAGAAGGATCTAAAAAAGGGCGAACGGCGTCATGAATCAAAACATGAGTTGTTTTTTCATTGACGCTCTTAATTCCTTTATAGGAGGATTCTTGCCTTGTTTTCCCGCCCACAACAAGAATAATTTCTTTTTTTTCAAAGCAGGTTAGATCTTTACTTACTTGCTCAAGATAATCTCTATGGCATACAAGAGTAATGGAATCGATCAAAGAATTTTCATAGAGGGCCTCTAGAGCATAAAGATAGATTTTTTTTCCAGAGAGATGAAGAAACTGTTTAGGAGTTGTATTTTTAAATCGACTTCCTTCTCCAGAACACAAAAGAATTGCAGAAACAAAAGGTTTTATCATGATTGGCTGTCATTTTAAACATAAATTAAATGACATACTAATCATTTAGTATTTTTTAGTTCCTTAAAAAATTGGTTTTTTAAATCTTCAAAGAAGCTTTCTTTAGATGATCGTGGATATATAAAGCTCTTTGGTGGGCTAAATTGGATTCGAGCGGAGTTTGATCCTCTGAGAAAAATAGTCCTTTAGATGTATGAAAAATCAAGGAGTTGATCTGATGATCCTCAAGTCCCTCAACCCATCCAAGATCGATTCCAAATTTAATCATACTAAGAGCATTTAAACTTTCTTGCTCATCGAGCTTATAAGAGTGAAGCAGTATTCCAAAACATCTAGCAACAAGGTCTTTTAAATCAGAGGATTCTGAGGAGGCAATTTTCAACCTTAGATTTTTTTCTTCATGGATTAATTTATTGACTTTTGTATAGACCTGTTTCAAAAGAAGTTGCTCTTGAAATCCTAAGCTAAATTTATTTTCAACGATGAAAATATCACTCTCAATTTTTTCTTCAAGAGACATAGAAAGAGGGGAGAGTTTTACCTCATCCTTTTCCTCAATCAGTAAAGGGTTATCACTTTTTGACTCTTCAATTAAAGCAGTTAGCTGCAAATAGCACTTAATGGTAACAGCTGTTCCGCAGTGCTCAAGATTTGATGTTAAATAGCCAAATCTTGGCGAATAGGCAAAATCAAGAGACTTAGAGAACTCTTTCTCTATCTCAGCGACTTTATTCCAACTTTCATGCCATAGGTTTTGAGCATCCACAACGTGAATGATTAAATGATCGTCGATATTTATAAAAAGAAATAGGTGATTTTTAAGATCTATGAAAACGCCTTGATGTGGTTTGTCTTCAAACCTTTCAGGCCGAAAAAAAGCATATTCAAATAAAAATTCTTTTTCTCCTGGGGTTAATTTAGAAAAATCTAAGAAAATCCCTTCAGATAAAGAGGGTGTTTGACCAATCGATTTTAAAATCTGATTTTTTACGATTTCAGATTGAGATGCTGTTTGTTTCATTGGAAAAGGAAAACGCTGAAGATTTCTTCGAAGTGAAAAAGTTGAAGCTGGCCAAAGTGAAGAGCTTGTTGCTGACCAAATTGAGGACTCAACTAAATCTTTTGGAAGATTTGTTAGGCTCATGAACTTATGTCCTTAAGTTGCTTGATTTGATCTCTAATTTTTGCAGCTTGCTCGTAGTTTTCTTTTTTTAATGCTTCATCAAGAGCTAGAGTGAGATCATTTAATTGAGATCCCACAGGAAGCTTTAAAGACTCGATAGGAGTTTTTCCAATATGGAGCTGAACTTTAATTTTTTGATGGAGGATCTCTTTTAGCTTCTCAGGGATCAAATCAGTAGTTTCAAGCACCTTCAAGATAAAATCTTGAAAAACGCTATAACACTCTGAACACCCAAGAGTTTTTCCAAGTTTAATTGTTTGGATAGAAGATCCACACCCCATGCAGCATAAAGAAGCTTCTGTGCAACTTGCCTTAACAATTGCTGTGTCTACAGGCTCTTCCCCAAAGATCTTTTGCTTTAAAATAGGGCAGTTTTGGCACATGTTTGTAGTTTGGATCACCCCTTGCTTAATCTGCTTATATTCTATATCACATTTATTAACGCATTTAGAGCACTCTTGAGGTCTATCACTCATAAAATTAGGAGTTTAAGTTTTTTTAAATGGCTAGGGCTAAAGGCCCATACTGCTAATTCTATGGTTAAATTAATTTTTATCAACTACAAACTAATTAATTTAAAATTTTAATTAAATCTGTTGATCTAATCTTTATCTATAAATAAATTAAAATTAGAGGGGGTCCCGTATAGGATCTTTAAACGAAGGTTTTAAGGGAGTCTAGGATTATGAAAAAACATCTATTAATTGGCTCATTATGGATCTCAGTGCTGGCTTTTTCTCCAGCTCTTTCGCATGGAGCACAAACAACTCAGAAGCCTCAATCCAATACAAATCGGCAAACTCCAAATCCAATGAGTAAAGCGGAAATGGACTTTGCAAATAAATTGAGTGCGCTTCATAAGCAAATTTTTATGACAGTCTTCACTCCAGCTCTAAGGCAAGAGGCGATGAGTATGATGAGTAACACAGATGAAGATGATATGGATGATGAAAGCATTATGACAGAAGATATGGCAGTTGAACAAACAATTATGAATCATAGAGATGCAGCGCTTCCAGACGATACAACGCCAGCTCCGCAGGTACCAACAACTCCATCATCTTATAAAAAGTCAAAATAAGTAGTGTTTTGACTTTTTATTGTTAAAAAGCTTTGGTGTTTTAGAGTCTTTTAATAGTATTTGAGATTTCCTATTGTTTTTGTTAAAAACAAAGTAAAGGGGAATTTCAATGCTATTAAAAATTGGTGGTGGTCTTTCTTGGCTTGAATTTGAGATATTACAAAAGTATCCCTATATCAAGCATGGAGTGCTTGTTGGGTCAAACGATTTCTATAAAGCGTTTGACTCAAAAGAAGTAATAAAAGCGCTCTTTGGTTTAAAAGATCTAGCTCTTGGTGTTCAAAAGCATGAAGATCAGATCATAAAAATCGATCTATTTGATCAAGTCATCCAAGAGAGCTCAGATGCTCTTTTTACTGAAAAAAAAGAGCTTGCTCTTGGAATTTTTCACGCTGATTGCCAAGCTGCTCTTTTTTTTGATCCTGTAAAAAAAGTGATAGCAAATGTGCATTGCGGATGGAGAGGGAATGTTTTAAACATTCTTGGTAAAACTGTTCAAACATTAAGGGATACTTTCGAATCTGATCCAAAAGAGCTAATTGTATGCATCTCTCCAAGCCTTGGTCCACATCGCTCTGAGTTTATTCATTACTTAAATGAGCTTCCCTCTTCTTTTTATCCTTTTATGTTTAAGCAAAACTATTTTGATCTTTGGAGTGTCAGTCAGTCTCAGCTTGTTGAAGCTGGAGTAGAAAAAAATCATATAGAAATAGCAAAAATGTGCACTTTTGAAAATAAAGAGATGTTTCACTCTTATAGAAGAGATAAAAGTGCAAAAAGAAATTTAACGTTTGTTGCAATTACTTCGCATGAGCAATAGGAAGGGCATCCACAGAGTGAAAATTTAGCTCTGATTTTTTCTCTTGCTTCATCGCCCAACTTTTATCATTTTTTGAGGATCCAAATCTAATTGTTTTTTTCCCAAATTTCAAATTAATCTCATCAATTGTTTTAATTAGATTTTGATTTTTTTCATGATCCCTTTTTGAAAAAAGATCAGGGCTGAAATTTTCCTCTAAGATTAAATCATGAAGAATCGCTCCACATTTTCTATAAGAGAGACCTTCTTTGCAAAGGCGAGTAAGCAGCTGCTTTGCTGCATCTAAAAAGCAAGGAGTGAAATTAGAGGCTTCTTTAAAATAAGTTGTATCATAAAAATAGCCCTTCTTAAAAGTTGCTCCCTCTAATTTAAACTCAAGAAAAATCGATAGTCCATAGGCAAGAGAGCCTTGATGTCTTAGTTTAGTGCACGCTGTTTCAATATGAGAGCAAAGCGCATTAAAGATGAGCTCTTTATCATGAATAATTTTACCAAAACATCGGCTAACGCAAATACTTTTTTTGTTTTGAGGAGACTCTATATCTAAAGAGCAAATTCCATTTAGCTCTAGTAGTGTTTTTTGAGTGTTTACCCCAAGATAGCCTTTTATAAAAATAGGATCAGTTTTTTTTAAATCAAATGCTGAAAAAATACTTTTAGCTCGAAGTTTCAAAGAGAGTTTTGATCCGATGCCCCAAATCTCGCTGACAGAAACTTTTTTAAGAAGATTGTCTTGATCTAAACAAGCATCAAAATCAAAAATCCCATGATTTTTTTTTGCAAAAATGCTTGAGAGTTTAGCAAGTGTTTTTGTTTGTCCAATTCCAATAGAGACAGGAACCCCGACCCACATTTTAATTTTTTCTTTGATCTCTTTTGCTTTGTCAAAGCGCTCTTTAGGACTTAATTTATCGCTAAATTTCAAAAAAGCCTCATCGATGGAATAGACTTCAATTTCTTCACAATAATCTGCTAAAAGATTCATAATTCTTTCTGAGATGTCAGCATAAAGAGTGTAGTTGGAGGAGTAGACAGCAACATTTTTTCTTTCGCAGAGCTCTTTGATTTGGAAAAAGGGGGCTGCCATTTCAATTCCAAGATCTTTAGCTTCTTGTGACCTTGCGACAACGCATCCATCGTTATTTGAAAGAACAATTGTAGCTTTATTTTCTAATGAGGGGTTGAAGATTCTTTCGCAAGAGACGTAGAAGTTATTGCAATCGACTAGAAAAAAAAAGCTCATATCTTGAAATTTGATTTAATCTGACTTATGGTTTTCTATTTAATTCATTTCCTAAATGATTAAATAAGCTAAAAAAGTTTTTTATTTTAAAAATCATCATAAATTATAGCTATAAAAATTAAATTAGAGAGATTCTTTTTTAAAGATAAAAAAAGTAGTCATTTACCTCCAAATCACTCCTAGATCCCAAATCTAGCTAGTTGATCGCTTGAATTAAGCTGAATTCGGCTAATGTCTTAATCTAAAAATAAAAGGTTTATTCATGTTTATCCAGATTCGATTTATCTCTGCATTACATCAGAAAACTATCTTGATTTTATTACATAAATTCTAGGTCATCATCAATTTCGAGTTAAAGTTTTTTTAAAATAGGCTTAAAGATCTAATCTAGTTGGTTAAGCAGTTATGAATGACGTATGTAACAACTCCAAATATTTTTAGCTGGGTTGGGTCTAAGATTTCAAGAGAAGGATAGTCTTTGTTTTCTGCAAGTAAAGTGACTTTATTTTTCTCAACTTTGAGTCTTTTTACAGTAAGCTCACCATCAATTGCTGCAATTACAATTTTTCCAGTGGTTGGGCTAATGCTTCGATCTACAACTAATAGATCATTATGATGGATCCCTGCATTAATCATAGAATGACCATTGACTCGTAGTAAAAATGTCGCAGAAGGTCTTTTGATCAAAAGCTCGTTTAAATCTACTCTTGAATGTTTTTCATCTTCTGCAATAGAGGCGAATCCAGCTGAGACTGTAATGTCAAAAAAAGGAAGAGAAAATTTTTTCAGATCCTCAGAAGAGAAGATTGGATGAGCCCCCACTTCTTGATTAATTATATCATAAGATGGATTTGTGATTCTATTTTGTAAATAGTTCATGATTTATCTCGATTAACTCTATCTTTTAGTTTCAACTAAACCCCAAAAAAAATCGATAAAAATAAAGATTATAAACTCTTGACTAAATCAAGCGGCAAAAGCAAGATGGATCACGATTTTCATTTGTAGGCGAAGATATGGAAATAGTGGAGCTTAAATTTAAAGGAATCAAAAAAATTATTCCCCCGATCTATCCTGATGAAAGGGGGGCTTTTCTTGAGATGTTTCAAGAAAAAAAATATGAAGAAATTTTAGATGTGAAGTTTGTCCAAGATAATCTCTCTATTTCTAAATTTGGAGTGATTAGAGGAATGCATTTCCAATCCACTCCCGGGCAGGGGAAGCTTGTCTCTGTAATAAAAGGGCGAATCTTAGATGTTTTTGTTGATATTGACAAATCCTCTGAAACATTTGGAGAGTATGGCGCCATAGAGCTCGATGATCAAAAAAGGGCTCAGCTTTATATTCCAGTGGGATATGCTCATGGATTTTGCGTTTTATCTGAGGAGGCAATCGTTCAATACAAAGTCACAAATTATTTTGATCCTAAAACTGAAAAAGGTTTTCTCTATAAGGATCCATCTCTCAATATTAGATGGCCCATTTCAAATCCGATTTTATCTTTAAAAGATGCTAGCTCTCCACTGTTTAAGGAGGTTTTTAATGTATAAACATATCTGGGTCATCGGAAAAAATGGAATAGTTGCAGCGGCTTTAAAAGAGGAGCTGTTAAAACGAAACATCAATTTTCTTTCCACCTCGCATCTCGAGGTAGATGTGACATGCAAAAATCAAATCGAGAGGTTTTTAAATGAACACACCTTCGATTGCATCATTAACTGCAGCGCTTATACTCATGTAGATCATGCGGAAAAAGAAAAGGAAAAAGTGATCAATGTAAATTTTAAAGCGGTGAAGGACTTGGTCGATCTTACAAATGTTAATAAAATTAAATTAGTTCACTTTTCAACAGATTATCTTTTTGATGGAACTAAAGCTTCTCCCTATCAAGAAGTAGATGAGCCCTCTCCAATTAATGTCTATGGAGAAAGTAAGTGGATGGGGGAGAAATATCTCTTAGAGAATGCTAGAAATTATTTAGTCCTTAGAACTTCTTGGGTTTTTTCGGAAACTTCACATAGTTTTGTGCGAGCAATCGTAAAAAAAATCTTAAGAGAAAAAGAAATTTCTGTTGTGATGGATCAAATCAGTAAACCAACAAATGCTCATGATTTAGCAAAGGTTGCAATCGATTTATTAGAGCAAGAGGGCCTTTTTCATGTGACAAATAGCTCCTCTATTTCAAGATATGAATATGCCAAATTAATTCTTTCAATGAGCAAAAAATTAAGTGATCAAATTGTATGTGAAAAGATTTATCCGAGCAAAACACTCAATGTTGAAAATATAGCAAAAAGACCTTCCTTTTCTTCTCTTGATACCTCAAAACTTGAGGGAGTTATCCATAAAAAAATGAGAACAATTGAGCAGGCTCTTGAGGATTCATTAAAAATAATTATTCAAGAAGAACTTAAGCTACTTCAAAGAGAGAATCATGGTCATTAAGAATTTAGAGTCTAAAAACATTTTGGTGACAGGTGGAGCCGGTTTTATGGGCTCATCTTTTATCCATCATCTTCTATCGAGCAAAGATTTTTACGGGACAATCGTTAATTATGACGCGCTAACTTATTGCGGGAATCTAGAAAATCTTAGAGAGGTTCAAGAAGATCGAAGATATATTTTTGTAAAAGGAAATATTTTAGATCAAAAATTTGTAGAGCTAATTTTAGAGTCTCACAAAATTGATTTAATCGTTCACTTCGCTGCAGAAACTCACGTGGATCGAAGTATTGAATCAAGTCGAGTGTTTCTTGAAACAAATATTTTAGGCACACACTCTCTTTTAGAAGCACTAAGAAAGTTTTCGCATATGCATTTTCATCATATATCAACCGATGAGGTTTATGGATCGTGTGATGAAAATGGCTGTTTTTATGAAGAATCTGCATATCTACCAAATTCTCCTTATTCTGCATCAAAGGCCGCATCAGATCACCTTGTTCGCTCCTATATAAAAACTCACGGCATCTCAGCAACAATTTCCCATGCAGGAAATAACTTTGGTCCAAGGCAGTATCCTGAGAAGCTAATTCCTTTTATGATTACACAAATGATGGAAAATAAACCTCTTACTCTTTATGGGAACGGACTCAATAGAAGAGATTGGGTTTTTGTTGAGGATCACTCAAGAGCTATAGAGGCGATTTTAAGACATGGAAGAAAGGGGGAGATTTATAATATTGCAAGCGAGGAAAATCTAAGTAACTTAGAGCTTGTTTTGAAGCTGATTGAAATTTACGCTTCTTTTGAAAATCAGGATCCACTGGCCCTTAAAGAAAAAATCCTCTTTATTAAAGATCGCCCAGGGCATGATTTTTGCTACGCAATGGATGCAAAAAAGCTTTGTCAAGAAACTAAGTGGCAACCCAAATATTCTCTTGATTTAGGACTTAAAAAAACAATTGAGTGGTATTTATCTCAAAAGACTCTTTTAGTGAAGGCGTAAATAAAATGTATCAAGCAAAAAAAATAATTTGCATCATACCTGCAAGACTTAGCTCAACGCGCTTTCCGAACAAAATACTTGCTCTTTTAGAGGGGAAACCCTTGGTCATGTGGTCATATTTTGCGGCAAAAAAAATAGAGATGTTTGATGAGGTTTATATTGCTGTAGATGATGTAGTGACTCAAAAGATGGTAGAGAGTTTTGGAGCTAAAGCTCTTTTTACCTCGAAAGAGTGCCTTAATGGAACGGAAAGATTAATTGAGGCTAAAAAAAACTATGAACTCAACGCAGATATTTTTGTTAACTGGCAGGCAGATGAGCCCTTTATCCATAAAAAGATGATAGAGACTCTTTTGCAAAGTGCTCATGAAAGTGTTGATGTTTGGACTTTAAGAAAAAAAATTGAGCAAGAAAAAGAGCTTAACGATACAAATGTTGTAAAAGTTGTTGTCGACTTTTTAGAAAATGCTCTTTATTTTTCTAGATATTGCATTCCATTTGATAGGGATAAAACCTTAGCTCTGCCAAAATATAAGCATATTGGTCTTTATGCCTTTTCTTCTTTAGCATTAGATAAGATTTCTAATCTGAAACCTACTTTAATTGAGAAAAGTGAGAGTTTAGAGCAGCTTCGTTTTCTTTATTATGGAATGAAAATTAAGGTGCATGAGAGCTTACATGAGACTTTAGGGATAGATCTCCCTGAGCATCTTGAGATGGCAAAGAGTCTTGTTTCTCAGGGCCTTTTAACACTTGAGGTGTAGTGTAGCTAACGCTTATGTTTTTTAAAGATTTATCATCGGAATAAAAGCCGCTAAGCCCTTTGTAAGAGACTAGAGAATTTGTCTTTTGATTGATAATAAGCTCAATATCAGGAACGAATTTTCTCAAAATTGCACTGTCAATTACAAGCTCCACTTTCACATTTTCATCACTTATTTTTTTAGCTTTCATATTAAAGGTGTACGCTCCAAGTCGATTGGGTTGGATAAAAACCATCTGAGATTTTTCCCCTTTTAAAAGAGAGTCGAGCTTACTTAGAATATAAAAATAAAACCCATGGCCGGTAACCATATTTTCTTTAAGAGAGAGGGTCTTGGTTTTTTTTTCGCTCACAAGAGTTTTTTTGAAAAGCTCAATGCCTTGCTCAAAAAGCTTAGCCCCATAATCAAAATCTTTTTTTGAAAATTTAACATGAGGGACAAAGCTGTTTTTTGAAAAATCAGAGTGCATTTCTGCAAGCAGCTCTCCTTTTGGGCAAAAGAACTTAGTTGAAACATTTAAAATTTTATCTTTTTCACTTTCGATTTTATACTCTTCTTTGAATAAAATATTTTTTTTCTCATCATAGGCTGTTCCGCAAAACGTCGAAACGTCGACAGAAAAAACAAACAACTTTAATGAGAAAAAAGATAGATAAATTAATTTATTCATAAAAATATTTTTTCATTATTTTAATTATTTAATTATAATTATTTTTAATTAATTTCAACTAAAATTAATTTGGTTTAATAAATCGTTTAACTCAATTGACAGACAAATAAAAAGGAGGTAATCTTTATCCCTAATTTGGAAAAGATCCTATATCAAAATAAAATTTTTCAATACTAATTTTGAGAATATTATGTCTGAGTCTCAGTTAACTACAGCCCAGGTGCTTGAAGATAAAAAAGAGTACCAATATGGATTTGTCACTGAAATAGAATCTGTTGTTTTTCCAAAAGGATTAACAGAAGAGACTGTACGAGCTATTTCTGCAAAAAAAAATGAACCGAAGTTCTTACTTGATTTTAGACTAAAAGCTTATAAAAAATTTATAGAGATGACGCCACCTAATTGGCATAATCTAAAAATCGATCCCATTGATTTTCAAGAGATTCGCTACTATAGTGAACCCAAAAAAAAGCAGGAGCTAAGCTCAATTGATCAGGTTGATCCTGAAATTTTAAAAACATTTGAAAGACTTGGGATTCCACTAGATGAGCAAAAAAGGTTAACAAATGTAGCGGTTGATGTTGTTTTTGACTCCGTCTCTCTTGGAACAACTTTTCATCAGGCTCTAAAAGAGGCTGGGGTGATCTTATGTTCTATGTCAGAGGCTGTAAAAAAATATCCTGAGATGATAGAGGAGTATTTGGGATCAGTCGTTCCAATCGGGGATAACTTTTATTCAGCGTTAAATTCAGCCGTCTTCTCGGATGGATCCTTTGTATACGTTCCTAAAGGGGTTAAATGTCCAGTTGAGCTCTCCACCTACTTTAGAATTAATGAACGAGAAACAGGGCAGTTTGAAAGAACCTTGATTATTGCAGAAGAGGGGTCTTCTGTTAGCTATTTAGAAGGGTGCACAGCTCCAGCGTATGATGAAAATCAGCTTCATGCAGCTGTTGTTGAGCTTGTTGCAAAAGAAAAGGCCTCGATTAAATATTCAACAGTGCAAAACTGGTATGCGGGAGATCCAATTACGAAAAAAGGGGGAATCTACAATTTTGTGACCAAAAGAGGACTGTGCGAGGGAAATCACTCGAAGATCTCTTGGACCCAAGTAGAGGTTGGAGCTGCAATTACTTGGAAATATCCAAGCTGCATTCTTAAAGGGGATTACTCCTGTGGAGAGTTTTACTCCGTTGCACTTACAAACCATCATATGCAAGCAGACACTGGAACCAAGATGATTCACCTTGGAAAAAAGACTACTTCAACAATTGTCTCTAAGGGAATTTCAGCTGATACATCTAATAACACCTATAGGGGACTTGTTCATATTTCAAAAAAGGCTCAAGGGGCAAGAAATTACACTCAGTGTGATTCAATGCTTGTCGGAGATAAATGCTCTGCAAATACTTTTCCCTATATAGAAGTACATAACAATACAGCTCAGCTTGAACATGAAGCTTCCACTTCAAAAATTAATGAAGAACAAATCTTTTATCTTCAGTCAAGAGGGCTTAGCAAAGAGGAGTCTATCCATCTAATTGTCAATGGATTTTGTAAGGATGTCATTAAAGAGCTTCCTCTTGAATTTGCTGTAGAAGCTCAAAAGTTATTAACATTAAAGTTAGAAAATTCAGTAGGATAAACATATGCTTGAAATCAAAGATCTTTTCGTAGAAATCGATGGTCAGAAGATTTTAAATGGATTTAATTTAAAAGTAATGCCCTCTCAAATCCATGCAATTATGGGGCCAAACGGGGCTGGAAAATCGACTCTTGCTAAGGTTTTAGCAGGTCACCCAAGTTACACAGTTGTCTCGGGTGAAATTTTGCTAAATGGTGTAAATTTGCTTGAATTAGAAGTTGAGCAAAGATCTCATGCAGGTCTTTTTATGAGTTTTCAATATCCTCTTGAAATTCCAGGCTGTACAAACTTTGATTTCCTTCTTGCCATTAAAAACGCTAAATTAAAAGCTTCAAATGAAGCTCAAATGTCTAAAGAGTCCTTCAAAGAGTATATCAAACCAAAACTTGCTTTGATGAATATCAAAGAAGAATTTTTAGAAAGAGATATTAATTCCGGGTTTTCTGGGGGGGAGAAAAAGAAAAATGAGATCCTCCAGATGGCAATTTTAGAACCTAAAATTGCAATTTTGGATGAAACTGATTCTGGGCTTGATATCGATGCCATGAGAGTTGTTGCAAGTAGCATTAAAAGTTTACTTGGATCTGAGACTTCCTTAATTTTAATTACCCATTATCAAAGGCTTTTAGATTACGTAAGACCAAATGTCATCCATGTTATGATGGATGGACAAATTGTAAAAACATCAGATGCTTCTTTAGCCCTTAGGCTCGAGGAAAAAGGGTACGATTGGATTTGTAGAGAAAAAGTAGAGGTTTAAAGATGAGTCTAAAACTTAAAACCCCAATCGAAGAGCAATTAGAGAGTCTCTATCTTGAATCCCACAAAGATTTCTCTTTATTTCAAGAGAAAGCGTGGAAGCGCTATACTCAAAAGGGGTTTCCAACAAATAAGGTAGAGTCTTTTAAATATGTTTCTTTTCAAAAGCTCTCTCAAGATTCAATTAAGGATACCTCTTTAGTAATAGAAAAAAAGAAAAGCTCTTTTCATGCCTCTTTTGTCTTTGTTGATGGAAAATTTTCAGCAGATTTATCTGATTTAGAGGTGCTTTCTGAAGAGGTGATTTTTTCATCTCTTGAAGATGCAAAAAATCAATTTAGCTCCCTAATTTTAGCAAAGCAAGAAAGCATGCTTAAAAAGGACTTCTCTTCCTTTTGTGATTTAAATAACGCCTTATGTAAAGAGGGTTTCTTTCTCTATGTTCCATCTGGAGTAGATGAAAGAGTAGAGATTGAATTCCAAGAGTATTTTACAAAAAGTACTTTCGTGACTTTTTCTAAGAAAATGATTTTTCTTGGAAAAAGAGCTAATGTATCAATTACTCAGAGGCAATGCTTCAATCAAGCTCTGTTTGCTCATCAATCTATCGAGATTTTTCAAGAAGCAGGCTCTTCTCTTAGCTATTTTAGTGAATCTCTTGCTAATTGCTCAAATCCATTAACAACAACTTTTTATGCTGCGCTAAAAAAAGATTCCATATTAAATTTTACTAAGGCCGATTTAGGTTCAAATTTCTGTTTTTCAGAGTATTTGATTGAACTACTTGAGTCAAATTCGGAAGTCTTTTTAAAGGGAATCTCAGCTCTTGAGCTAGCTAGGCAGTCTCATGAACTTATTAAAATTAACCATTTAGCTCCAGCAGCTAGGTCCCTTCAGATGTTTAAAACTCTTTTATTTGATCAATCAAGATCAAGTTTTGAGGGAAAAATTTTTGTAGACTCACTTGCTCAAAAAACTGAGGCTTATCAACTTTGCAATCATCTTCTTTTATCTTCTGAGGCACATGCTTTTGCAAAACCTAATCTTGAGATATTTGCAGATGATGTTAAAGCTTCCCATGGAGCTACAATTTCTCAGCTCTCTGAAGAAGAGCTTTTTTATCTAAGGGCAAGAGGACTTTCTAATAAAGTCGCGCAAGGGATACTCATTAAAGGATTCTGCCAAGAAATCATTTCTTTATTTTCTTCTTCTACTCAAAATAAAATCTATGGTGCAATAGAAGAAAAATTAAAAGAGATGCATTTGGTATGAAATCAAATAAAGGTCATGATATAGCAGAAGACTTCCCTATTTTTTCAGAAAATAAAGGGGGAAAGCATCACCTTGTCTATTTTGATTCAGCTGCAACAACACAAAAGCCAAGAGCTGTTGTTGAAACAATGTCTAATTTTTATTTCTTTCAATATGGGACGGTGCATAGAGCAATTTATCAATTAGCTGCAGAATCTACAGATCTTTATTCTCAAGTAAGAGAAAAGGTTAAAACCTTTCTAAATGCATCTCATGAAGAGGAGATCATTTTTACAAGTGGCACTACAGATAGTATTAACTTAGTCGCTCGCAGTTTTACAAAAGCCTTTATGAAAAAGGGGGATCAAATCCTTATTTCAGCCTCAGAGCACCATGCCAATATTGTTCCTTGGCAAATGATGCAAGAGGAAATGGGGATAGAGCTTTTAATCTGCCCCAATTTAGAAGATAGTTCCCTTGATCTTGAATCTTTTAAAAAGCTTCTTTCAAAAAAAGTAAAGCTTGTATCTATGGCTTTTATTACAAACACAACAGGTGCTCTTTATCCAGTGAAAGAGATAGCAGAGCTCTCTCACGGCGTTGGGGCTAAAGTTTTAGTCGATGCAGCTCAAGCAGCAGGTCATGTTGAAATCGATGTAAAACACCTAGATGTGGATTTCCTCGCTTTTTCAGCCCATAAAATGTATGGACCCACTGGAATTGGAGTGCTCTATGGTAAAAAAGAGCTGCTAGAGAAGATGCCACCTCATAAAGGTGGGGGAGATATGATTGAGTCTGTCTCTTTTGAAAAGACAACATATCAAAGGCCTCCTTTAAGATTTGAAGCTGGAACTCCAATGATTGCGGAAGCAATCGGTTTTGGAGCAGCTCTTGATTATATTAACTCAATCGGAGTTGGGGCAATTTATGAGCATGAGCAAAAGCTTTTAAGGTATGCAACAGAGAGATTAAAAAAGATACCTGGTGTAAAAATTTTAGGAAACTCAAAGCATAAAGGTGCAATCATTACCTTTATCCTAAAGGGAATGCATCCCCTTGATGTTGGGACCATTTTAAATCTAAAGTCTGTTGCAATTAGAACAGGTCAAATGTGCGCAGAGCCATTGATTCGAAGCTTTGGAATATCAAGCGCTATGAGGATTTCATTTGGGGTCTATAATACACAAGATGAAATCGATTACTTTATCAAAATGCTTGAAGAAACGATTGTTTTACTTAAAAAAGAGCTCTCTTTTTAGAATTTATATTCTAAATTAAGCGTCAATCCTTGATACGAAAGTGTTGAGTTTGAATTAGTTGAGCATCCGCATGTAAATGGATTTAAATAAAGCCAAATTTGCATTTCCCAAGCTGCATAGATCGAAATAAGCTTCTCATTTTTGAGTAGAAACTCTTTTTTAACCCCAAGACTTAAGTTTAAATTTGTCTTTAAAGAGCTGCACTTTAGATTGCTTCTATAGGCTTTATTGTTTAGATGAGAAGCGCTCCAAGCGTTAAGGCCACTTGCCGAAAAAAGAGAAAAAAGTTCGTAGTTTCTTTTAAGATGCCAGTGGCTATTTGCTCCGAATATCACACCCACAGCGTTAATATCAGAGCTTAGAGTGCCAAATTGTCCTATTTGGTATTTGCTATAAATAAATGCTCCTTTGAGCCCTGTGTACAGATCAAAAGAGACTTTTTTACTTGCATCAATCGATTTTCCAATGGTTAAATTAGCAATATTATAGGTGTGCTTTTTTATTCTTTTATGATCGTTAAATGAAATCCTTGTATATTCTCCATAAATCTCCCAGCTATCATGCTCTAAGATTTTTCCAATACCCACCTTGAAGCCGGGCGCAAAGGGATTGTTTTTATTTTCATGAAAATCACTATAGAGGCCAAAGTAGAGAAAGTCAGCGGATATCTTATAAGGAGAGGGAGTGGATTCTGAGAGAAGAAGTGAAATAGGTAATAAAAATAAAAAGATAAAATTAAATCTCATAATTTTATGTTTTTTATTTTTAATTTATAATTAATTGTATAATTATTTCAACATAATTAATGTTAGAAAAATAGAAGGGCCACAAAGTGCGGCCCTAGATTGAAATTAGAAATCAAAGCGAGCTTGGAGAGTAAATCCTTGAAGATTCAGATTTCCAAATTGTTTGTTGAAATGGTTATGGTTAAACCATACTTGCTCTTCCCATCCAGCTTCTAATCTTATTCTATAGTCATCGTTTGAGAATTTATAATCATATCTAAGTCCCAACATTAACTCGAGCACAGGAGAAATTGTGTGAAGAGATTGATATTCCTTTGAGAGCTCCTGGTATACAGCATCTAATTTTATAGTGCTATCTTCGTTATAGGAGATAGAACTTTTTTTTGTGTTTTTAAACTGTCCCCAAAGATTTGATACAGCAGTATTTACAAAAATGCTGAAATCATTTGTGAGTTTCCAAGAAGAGTTTACTCCTGCCATCACTCCAACTCCCCAAAAATGTTGATCATTGTAAGAGCTGTAAATCGTTTTAGCATTATCTTTTGTTTTATCTGTAAGAACAGTACCCAAAGTAATGTAGGTATCATTTGTTTCAAAATACTGTTTTTGCCATGATCCTTTTAAAGCACCAAAAGGTCTAAGAAGTAGTTTTTGGCTGATATAAAAGTTCCTTCCTAGCTGCCAATCAATTGCATTGAAGTGAAGATACCAATTATTATGGGATCGATCTACTGTAACATTTCTGTCTTCAAATACTAAAATATTTTTCAGATCGATCGAAAAAGTATCACTTATTAATTGATTAGATCCATACGTAGTTGTTGAATGTGCTTTGTTGTGTAACCATGTGTAATTTATTAAAGTATCCCATCCATCATAATCGAAATTTAAGCCGGCGCCTACTTTAAATCCTGGAGATAGCTTGTAATCTGCATGAGTTGAAGAGCTTATTTCATCAGTTTTAGGTAGTTCAAAAGAAGATCCATCATTGATAGTTTCTCTGTCATATCCTGACATCGAGGAGCTGTATAATCGTTCAATTCCATCCACTCTTGATGTCCAATAAATAAAATCTGCAAACACATAAGCATCTACGCCATGAGAGACGATAGGAGACTCACTTGGAGTAATCGTTCTCATTTGTTTAGAGGGGAGTGTCTCATCTTCTTCATTATCTGCAAGAGCATAAGAAGAAACAAGTGCGCTAAGAGATGTAGCGTACATTAGGTATTTAAATGTTTTCATATTCTTCCTTTTGTGTTTAAAAAAAGATCCTAAGAAGAATGTTCTCTTAGGATCTTACAAATTCATAAAATTATTCTACGATAATTCTTAGAAATCAAATCTGAAATCAAGAGTGAAACCTTGTAATGTTAGGTTAGCTTGTGATCCAGATGCGTTTAGCAGTTCTATAAATTGATTTTGGTTAAACCACACTTGTTGTTCCCAAGCAGCTTCGATTCCAAAATGGTAATCATCATCTGAGAACCAGTAGTCATATCTAGCACCAAGTTGAAATTCCATCACAGGTCTTACTGTATGAAAATCAGCCCTTGTATTGAGAATAGTTCTATGTACATCAGATGCTGATGTTACGTGATCTTTTCTAGTGTCATAGAATCTGCCCCAAAGAGAAGATAATGCTGTGTTTCCAAAGATGCTCCAGTTTTTGTCAAAATACCAGGAAGTCTCAAGACCTGTTCTGATACCGATTCCCCAAAATTTTTGATTTGCATGCATATGTGCTGCAGAAACTTCTGATGAAACATCTGATGTTAAGTAGTTTGAGTAGCTTACATTAAAGTACTGGTGTGACCAAGTCCCTTTTAGACCTGAGTAAGGTCTTAAAGTTAGATACTGACTTACATAAAAGTTTCTTCCTATTTCAAAATCAAAGTTGTTGAAATGGAGGCTCCAATTTGAAGAAGCTCTTCCAACATTGACAAAACTTGAAAGGACTAGGAAGTTATCTTTTGCAAGAGAAGATCCAAGTGTTGCAACTTCCCAAAGAGGAACGGGAGATATGTTACTTGGATTTGTTGCCACTACGCTATGGTGGTTTTTTGTGTGAAACCATGTGTAGTTTAAATAAGTATCCCAGCCGTCATGTCCCAGATTTAGACCGATTCCAACTTTAAATCCTGGGCTAAATTTAGAATCAGGATAATAAGTGGTTCCTTCCGCTGTATCTCCAAGTGCTACAGCTTCTGCATAGTCTACAAGACCTGTTCTAGCGTAAGCTAATCCATCTTGCCTTGCAGTCCAATAAATAAAATCAGCAGTTACAAATACATCAACACCGTTTGTAACTCTCGGTCCTGCATTAGGTGTAATCTCTCTGAATTGAGTCTCTTCAGAAGAGCTTCGGTTCAGTTGTTGGTCTGAATCTTCCATCTGAGCAGCAAATACTCCGGTAAATAAACCGCATGCGATTGCAGTAAATGAAAGAAAGTGTTTCTTTGCATTATTCATTGTTTTTATTTCTCCTTTATTGGCTAAATGCCAGTTCTTAATTTCAAAAAATTATTTTTAAAATTAAAAAGTAAACGTAACATATTTTTAGAAATTTGCGAAGATATTTTTGATTAAAAGTAAAAAGAATTTGAATGCAGCTAGATAGCGCTTCCTGCAAAGCTATTGATCAACTTTGCTAAGGTGTCAAGCCATGAAAGAGTTGCTTTAGAAGTTTGTTTCCACATGATGAACCAAGCACACCACAAGACAAAAAGTCCAACTAAGGATTTTAAAGACATTCCTAGGAAAGAAATTTGCACCTGTGGGGCTAGTCTGTTAGCGATCCCCAAAAAGACTTCAGTCATTAAAACCGCTAGCAGCGCTGGAGCTGCAAGTTGAAGAGAAATATTCATTAAATCATGTACAACTTCTAAAAGAAGAGACCAAAGAGGTTGTTTGAGTGCAAAAAATTTAGCATTAATGAAGCTATTTGGTGGAATGAATTCATAGCTTTGTAAGAGTGCATCAAAAAAAATAAAGGGACCGTCGATTTGAAAAAAAAGGACAATCATAATGTAGTTAAACAAATTTCCAATCGTTGAAGATTGAGTTTGAGTTGTTGGATCTTGAGCCTGCATAATTGAGGCTCCTCTCATGTAGTCCACTAAAATCCCTGAGTTTTGAGCGATCAAAAAGGGAATTGAGCTAATAAATCCAATCACGACTCCAATAAAGAGCTCTTTTGCTGAAAGCATAATAAATCTTACCCCAATCCCAATTTCTTGATGATTGGAATGCACTACAATAAGAGGAAGAAATGTAAATGTAAAAATCACTGCTGTCACAATTCTTGTTGTAACAGGGGTGATTTTTCCCCCAAGAAAGGGAGCTAGTCCAATAATTGGCCCCATCCTCATCAAAGAAAGAAGAAAAATTTCAAGAAGGGTCATCGGAGAGAGGCCAGGAAGATTAAAAAGATAAAGAAGGTAATCGGCGTTCATTGTTTAAACTTTTATCGCCATTTATAAAAGTTTGAAAATATAAGATTTGCAAAAGAGACGATTTGGCTGCTCAAAAACCCCCCCATCAGCATGATTGTCAAAATTACAGCTACAAGTTTGACTGTAAAAGAGAGAGTTTGCTCCTGAATTTGCGTTGCAGCTTGAAAGATTGCAACAAGAAGTCCAAGGGCCATACTAATTAAAATAGGAGGGGCAGAAAGAATTAAAATCAAAAGAAGCGCTTGATAAGAGAGTTGATAAGCTTCTGCTTGAAACATAAATTTACCTGTTATTTATAAGATAAAACGAGTCCTTGAATGACTAAGGTCCATCCATCAATCATCACAATTAATAAAAGCTTTAAAGGAAGAGCAATTGTGAGAGGAGATAGCATCATCATCCCCATAGCAAGCAAGATGTTAGATGTTACAAGGTCAATCACAAAAAAGGGTAAGTAAATTAGCACTCCAACCTCAAAGGCCGATTTAAGTTGAGATGAAATGTATGCTGGGACAAGAACGATCATATCGCTTATTTCAAGCCCTTTTTTAAATTCAGGGGGGAAGCTTTTATAGGCCAGCTGATAAAAATACTTTTGGTGTTTTACAAGAGAATTTCTCTGAAGAAATTGTTTAAGTGGCTCTTTTGTTTTATCAGCTATGTTAATTAAATAAGAAGCCGATTCAGAAGAAAAAAGAGCTTGAGGTGGTTGAGACTTGATGTAAGTTTGCGCTGAGTTATACATGGCAAGCCCAGTTGGAAACATCACATAAATTGCCATGATCAAAGCAATTCCGTTGATTGCCGGGTTAGGAGGAGACTGCTGGACCCCAAGAGCGTTTCTCAAAAGGGATAAAACAACAACCATTTTCAAAAAAGAGGTTAAGAGCATCACTGCGTAAGGTAGGAGTGAAAATAAGGCAATTACTCCAATTTTTGTAAGAACATTTGGAGCGCCTCCCATTGCATCATCTCCCTCAGGGGTTGGGAGCGAATTCACTATATCCCCATTTTCAGCTGAAACAAACGTAGGAAGGAAAAATAGACAAATGAAAAGAGCAAGAAGAGAAAAAAGAGAGAATTTAGATAAAGAGTTTCGGTGATTGCTTTTCATACATTAGGACCTTTTAGAGAAGTTTTCAAATGCAGCCTCAAGAGCCTTCCACTGATTTTCTAAACTTGCGTTGATAATACCAGCTTCTGTTTCTATGATACAACTTCCTTTTGAGAGACTCTCTCTTTCTTCAATTGAGAATATTCTTAACTGATCAAATAGGTTTTTAAGAGTCTCTTTATTGTCCTCAAGAACTTGCTTATCTTCTTTAGAGACAATGATTTTAATTTCATGGTTTTGTCTAACAGGTTTTAGAGCTTGCATCACTATTTCAACAATCGTTTCTGGATGCAGCTCTAGTTGGGATCCAACAATTTTTTTTGCAGCTTTCAGTGCAAGGGGAAGAACAAGCTTTTGCATTTCATGTTGCATCTCTTTTACTTTTTGATCTAAATAAATTAGCTGCTCATTTAATGTTACAAGACCTTCTTGTTTCCCATCTTCATAAGCTTGCTTTTTAATCTCTTGGCATTCTTGGTTTGTTTGCTCAAATAGTTTTTCTCTTTCTTCATTTGCCATCTCTAAAATATCTTTGGCGCTTACAAGATCAGAAAAGTCTTGAGCCTTAATAATTTTATTTGGGGAGGTTTTAGAAAGATCACCTTTATAAATAAGAGAAAAAAGAGTCATAAAATTAACTGTTTTGGGCTTTTTGTAATCTTAAAAGCTCTTGGACTTGATTGACTAAAATAGTTTGAGCTTTTTTATTTTTTATTTCTTTAATTAGAGTTTGTACAATAGATGCTCTTCCAATGTCAAGTTTATGAATTAGATACCAAACAAGAGATGGATGGGATGTGCTAAGAGCTTTAGCAAGTCTATTAAGACCTCTTTGATGAAGTGCTTTTTTCAAAATAGTTTCATCGCCGTTCCATGAACTAAGACCAAGAGGTTTAAAAACAACAGGCTCAATTTTTGTTTTGAGTTCAGTTAGATACTTTCGTTGGGATTCAGATAGGGAAGAAAAGATTTTAATCAAATGAGAAGAACGAAGCACAGTTTTTAATTCTACGGAAAGATCATGTAAACTCAAAAAATCTACAAGAGATAAAAGCTCCTCTCTTGAAATAAAAAGCAACTCATTTAAAGGGTTTTGAGGAAGAAACTCTGGAAGTAAAAGATCAGGATTTTCTTTTTTGATTTCTTGAAACAATTGATTTTGGCAATAGGTGATTAACTCTTTTGTAAAACTAAAATCTCTTCTTGAAAGATCAAAATATTCAAGAAGAGACTCTTTTTGGTGCTGAGATAAACTTCCGATAAAAAGATATTTATCGACGTCACTTAGTTCTTTTAAAAAGGAAATAAACCATGAATAATGAATCATTTCAGTAAGCGATGCAACAGGGGAAAGCCCCTCTGATGGAGAGAAGGGCATCGGAGAGATTGACTCTAATGTTTCTTTAAAAAGAGGATCAAGACAATCAAAGAGTTTTTTTCTTTTAGATTCCTCAATATGATCTAGAAAGTCTTTTAGAATATAGAGCTCATGATTACTCATTGATTTTTATCACTCATTTTCTTTATTTGAGGCTTCTGAACCTGATAAAGGAGTTGGGTTTAAAAGTTCTTTAAATCCACCATGTTTCCTAATAATTGGATAAAATTTCCAAAAGAGCCATCCCATCGTTACAGCAAATAAGATTCCAATAAATATCAAAACAAAGAAAATTACTCTAAATCTTAAAGCTGAATCTTTATTTAAAACGATATTCCAAATTTTGACATAATCTTTGGATGTTTTAGCAGAAATCTCGACCATAGGATCTGTGTAAACATCCGTAAATCTCGACTTATCAGAAATAACAGTTACATTACTAATATCAAGTCCTGTAACACTTCCAGAAACAATTCGCTTAATTTTGTTGTCTAAATGAGCATTTGGATCATCATAGACTCCTTGATGTTTCACGTAGACTGCAGCTGTGATTGGCTCCTTTGCTCCTTCTGTTAAGGTAGCTTCTTCAGAAGGAAAGGAGAGTTGAACTGTCGCATCAATCACCCCATCGATCATTAAAATTGTATTTGTAATCTGCTGAGCTAACCCTGCTTGGTAGCGAATAGTCTCCTCTTTATCCGAGGTGATTAAACCTTGTTTTGCAAACAAATCTAAAAGATTCGTACCTTGCTTTCTTGGTAATCCATTTCGATTTAAAATGCTCATTGCCTCAATAGATCGGTTGTCATCCACTCCAATATCAAATTTGGGTCCAGTTTGTTCCCCTCCAACACCACCCGATGTTGCTGCTTTGATTTTCATTGCCTTTATTCCTTTGCTCTCAAGAAATACAACGATTAAATTGGCTTCTCTTTCATCTAAACCAGAAATAATTGTATTTGTCTTCTCACAGCTTGTTAGAAGAAAAGCAAGCATAGGAATCAGAAAAAATTGAACCTTTTTTAAATTGAATAAACGGATAAAAAAGTTGCTCATAGATTGTCTTATATTTTTTTTTGTTCTTAAAACTTTTTTTAATGGAAAATTGAGTATTAATACAATCATAAAATAAAATAAGATATTTTAGTTATAACATTCTAGAAGACCGTTTTCAAACATCTCTAAGATCTATTTAGGTTTGATAAAAAGCCACTTAGGACCATCGTAAAATCTTCTGAAAATATAATCTTTAATTCCACAAAGAGAAGCCTTTAATCTTTTGTGCTTTTCTTTTTTGATTTCAAATTTTTTTGAATGTAGGAGTTTCAAAATAAAAAGTTCTAAAGATTTAAGAAAATAGTGGCGCAACATTTTAAGAGTTTGAGGAAGGATTACAAAGGTAATAACTTTTAGAGCATCTTTTACTTGAAGATTTTTTTCTATCCAAAGAAGGCGATTTCGGAAGTAAAAATAGGAGCTATGAGGTTTGCCTCCGATGAAAGAGGCTGAAACTTTATGAAATAGATGAGCCTTATCGCAGTATTTAATCGAATATCCGGCTCTCTTTGACCTAAAGCAAAAATCACTCTCTTCAAAATAAAGAAAAAATCTTGCATCTAAAAGACCTATTTTTTGGATGACTTCCGCTGGAATCAAAAGACTGCATCCACAAATATAATCAAGCTCTAGTTCTTCTTCACACTGACCAAATGTTGCAGGGGCTCTATAGCCAATTAAATCAAAATCACCCTTTTTTAAGTTCCATACTCCACCGATGTGATCTAATAAGTTTGGATTGGAATACAGATGTATCTTAGCTCCAATTAGACTTTTAGGATTTTCACAGCTGAATAATAAAAGTTCCGAGAGAAAATTGGGCGCTAGAGTTGTATCATTGTTTAAAAGAAGAACATGAGAGAATCCATTTTCTAAAGCGTAGGCAATCCCTCTGTTGTTTCCTTCTGCAAAGCCCAAGTTTCTTTGATTTTCAATCATCGTTAATTTTAAGTAGTTTTTTTTGAAATATTCAGAAGAACCATCGGTTGATCCGTTATCGACTAAAATAATTTCAAAGCAGCTCTCATTCGATTGATAAAGAGAATCTAAACATTCAATCGTATCTTTTTTCCCGTTCCAATTAAGGATAATAACTGCAAGTTTCATATTAAAAATGTACTGGATGGGTTTCGATAAATCGTTTGAATTGATCAAAATCATGAGAGGAGATTTTACCTCTTAATTTTAAATGAGTAAAAATTTCACTTATTTTAAATAAGGAGGTAACGTTGTAGCCAAGTTTTTCAAGAGCTAAGCTTCCCCCTTGCTCTCTGTCCACAATGACAAAGATGTCTTGAATTGTAAGTCCCAGCTCTTCAAGAGGTTCTATTGTTTCTATCACGCTTTGTCCAGAGACAATTACATCTTCCACAATAGCACATTTTTCCCTTGGATGGTAAAGTCCCTCAATCATTTTTTTCGTTCCATAATCTTTCTTCTCCTTTCTTTTGAGAAGCATAGGAATGTTATATTTGAAACAGATAATCGAAGTTAATGCGATTGCATTATAAGGAACTCCGCACACCCTATCAGGCGATGTTTTTGAGATTTTTTCCCAAAGAGCATCGGCAAGTTTTTCAAGCGTTTTTGGATAGGAGATCAGATGCCTTAAGTCAATATAAAATGGGGTGATAAGTCCACATTTAAGTTTGTAGGATCCAATTTTTATGGATCCAATGTCGTAAAGATCATCGATTAACCCAAACATTTTCATATAAAAATCCCTCTTTAAGAGTTAACTAGAATAGTTGCGAAGAAATTTTGAGGGTAGCTCTTTTTTTAGAGGGACTAAATATTTTTTTTAAAGAGTCATCTAACTAGAAACAAATTGCTTCTTTAAAGAATTTTTAGCAAAATGAAATTAGGTGTTAGGGATGTTTTCATGAAGTGTGTTTTTAGAAATTTTTTTTTCTGCGTTTTAAATTTAATTCTTTGTTGTTCTTGTTCAAAGAGCTCAAAGCCTTATGTCGTTGCAATTGACCCTACTTGGTTCCCTCTTGATTTAGTCAACAAAGAGCCCTACATGGTAGCTTTTTCTAAGGAGCTACTTAATGAAATTGCAAAACAAGAAAAAATTCAAATTGAAACAATTCCAGTGAATTGGGATGTGTTGCTCGATGGATTAAACCAAAGAAAATATGATGCAATTTTAACTTCCCTTGAGCCTTATAATTTCAACACAGAAAAATATGATTTTTCGACTAACTACTTCGATTTAGGGCCGGTTCTTGTTTTAAGAGATCAAACGCGATTTTCTGAGGGAGAAGAGAGGTTAGCAGATATGCAAATTGCAGTTACCACCGATTCAGATGAGCTTACATTAAATGAAAACTTTCCTGAGGCGCTAATTAGAAGATATAATAATGCATCTAGAGCCCTTTTGGATCTTGCAAATGGACAAATCGAAGGAGTTTTTGTTGATTACCTTTTAGCTTACGTATTTGTCTCTGATATTTATAGAGGAGTTCTAAAGATTGTAACAGAGCCATACACTGATAAAGGGTTAAAACTTGTCTGTTTAAAAAAGCAAAACCACAGACTAATAACCTCTTTTGATAAGGGATTGATGAAAATTAAGAAATCCTCTGATTATGAGGCTCTTATGAGAAAATGGAAGCTTGGAGATTAATCCTCTATCTAGGAAGAATCCTACATCTATCTAACTGACTGTATTCTGATCGAATCAACTCAAGGTCTTCATCGGAAATAGACAGTGGCTGAAGTTTCCAGATTTTTTCTGCATAATTTTTGATCGAAACATCAGCAGAAAATTTCCCCATTCCTGCAATATTATGGATCACAAACTCAGCCCATTTAATAGGAGTTATAAAAAGCTCTTCGACCTTTTTTTGAGTCTCATAATATGAGCAAAGATCATTTAAAACTAAATACCGATCAGGACTTTGATGATTAACTCCTTCTATTAGACATTTATAAATAGAGCAAAGTGTTTCATGTTCAGCTTCGTTTTCGACAAGAGAGCGATCTCTAAGTGCTTCCATGGCTTTCATGATTTTTGGATTTCTATCCAAAATCCCGTCCGCAGAGTAGCCGTTAGATTCTTTGAGTTTTTGGTTTTGCTGTGCAGATTGGCCAAAAGAAAATGGCCACCAGCTATCTCCAATTTCCTCTCTCATCTCTACATTTGCCCCATCTTCTGTTCCAATTGTGAGAGCACCGTTCATTGCAAGTTTCATATTGCCAGTTCCAGAAGCTTCCATTCCAGCTGTTGAAATTTGCTGAGACAGATCTGCTGCAGGTATAATTTTTTCAGCATTTGTAACGTTATAGTTTGGAATGAAAACTATTCTTAAATGGTTTCTAACAATTGGGTCATTGAAAATCTTTCTTGAAAGAATATAGATAAAGCGGATGATATCTTTAGCTTCTTTATATCCAGGAGCTGCCTTGCCTGCAAAGAAAATCATTCTATTAATCTTTCTTGCACTCTGGTTGTCCTTAATTTCATGATAAATCATTAATGCATGAAGAGCGTTCATTAATTGCCGTTTGTATTCATGGAATCTTTTAATTTGAACATCAAAGAGTGAGTTAATATCTAAAAACGAGCAGCTTCCATTTGGGTGGCATCCTGGAATCGTTGAAAAAGAGTAGAGGTGCTCAAGGAATTCTTTTTTGTTTGCCTTTTTAATTTTTAAAAGTTCTTCAAGGGACTGAGGATCGTTTGCGAATTTAGAGAGGTTTTTTATCTCAGAAAAGTTTTTTATCCAACCATCTCCGATTCTTTGTGTGATAAATTCACTAAGGAGAGGATTGCAACTAAGAAGCCAGCGTCTTTGTGTCACGCCGTTTGTCACATTTTGAAATTTATCAGGGAACATTTCATGAAAGTCTTTAAATAAAGAGTTTTTCAAAATGTTTGAGTGGAGCTCAGCTACGCCATTTACGTAGGAGGATCCATAGATTGCAAGGTGGGCCATCTTGATTTGCCCCCCCTCGATAATTGACATTTTTCTAACTTTTTCTTCATCTTTGGGATGCGTAGATCTTATCTGATTGCAAAGGCGCTGATTGATTTGTTGAATAATATGATATTGCCTTGGAAGAAGATTTTGGATTCTATTTTCATTCCACTCTTCAAGGGCCTCTTTTAACACTGTATGATTTGTGTAGTTACAGCAAGATTTTGTAATCTCCCAAGCTTCATCAATTGAGTTGTTGTTGTTTTTTACAAGCATCCTTAAAAGCTCTGCCACAACTAAGGCAGGGTGAGTGTCGTTGATTTGGATTCTGACTTGATTTTCAAAGTCAACAAGAGATCCGTTTTTCTCAAGATGCTGATGAATAATATCTTGCAGGGAGGCTGAGACAAGAAGAAACTCTTGCTTTAGTCTGATCCTTTTTCCAGCTTCGTTATTATCATTTGGATAAAGCACGTCTGTAAGTGAAGTGTTTTCCGCTGCTTGGTCAAGTTGCCCAGCATTATATCGTTGAAGCTGAAAATTATGAGGAGATTCTTTTGTGGACCAAAGCCTTAAAGTTAATACTGAAAACTTAGGGGTCTTGCTATATCCAATAATTGGAAGATCGTAGGGGAGCGCCCGTACTATTTCTTGGTCGATGACACTGTAGATTTCTTCCCCTTTAGAGTTCTTATTTTTTATAGTTTTTCCAGAAAAATCGACGTTCACAGCTAGAGGGTCTCGCCTAAATTCCCAGGGGTTTTCTGTTAAAAGCCAGCAGTCAGGTCGCTCGATTTGAACTCCACACCAAAGATCTTGCTCAAAGATCCCGTATTGATATCTCATTCCATATCCGAAAGCTGGATATTCAAGAGTTGCAAGTGAATCTAAAAAACAAGAGGCAAGGCGGCCAAGCCCCCCATTTCCTATCCCAATATCTGGTTCTATGTTAGAGATTTTTTTGAAGTCTCTATGCATTTTTTTTAGAACTTTTTCGATCGTTGCTGTTGCTGAAATGTTTGCTAGGTTGTTACTTAAAAGTCTTCCAGGCATGTATTCCATCGAAAGATAATAAAGAGTTTTTGCTTTATTTTTTTTAATGGTGTTTGCAGTTGCAGTCCAATTGATCATGATCTCTTCGCGGAGTGCAAGGCAAAATGCTCTATAAAATTCTTGATCTGTTGCTTGATCAGAATTTTTTCCCATCGTAGTAATTAGATAGTGTTTTATTTTGTTAATGATGCTCTCAGATTGAAAATCAAATTGCTCGCTCATTTATGACCTAAAAAACTTTTTAATTTTTTAGTTAACACATTTTAATGAGCGATGCAAATTAATTCTTTACTGATTAAAGATTGCAGAAATAATATAGAAAAGAATAATCGATAAGATTGCAGCTGATGGAATCGTAATAATCCATGAAAGTGCGATGTCTCTTAATGTTCTAAGGTTTAAAGCAGAAATTCCCTTTGCAAGTCCAACTCCCAAAACAGCTCCAACAATACAATGTGTTGTTGAAATCGGCATTCCAAGTTTTGATGCAAATAAGATCGTAATCGCAGCTCCGAATTCAGCGCTAAATCCTCTTGTTGGAGTCAGCTCCGTAATTTTCTTTCCAATTGTTTGAATCACTCTCCAGCCCCAAGTTGCAAGACCAATCACGATTCCAGCTCCTCCAAATCCAAGAAGCCAAGTTGGAACCCCAGCTCCCGAGCTTTTTAGAGTCTCAAAGCTTAACTTATTTAAAACAGCACCGATTGGACCAATTGCATTTGCAACATCATTGGCTCCGTGTGCAAACGCAACGTAGCAAGCACTCAAAATCTGAAGGATCGCGAACATTTTTTCTACGATCTGGTATTCTGAGTGAATATTTTGTCTTCCAGCTTTAAGATTTAATTTTTCATTAAGAGTATGGATGTTAGAGAGAAGGTGAGTCAGCTCTTCTTTAGCTTCTCCCTCAGCAATTACTTCAGCTCTTTTTAAGTGCTTAAGTGTTTTGTTAAGGCTGTAAATTTGCTGGGTGTAGTTATGTTTTTTATAAAGCAAAAGTTCCTCTGGGATCTTCATGTTTTTTACCCAGATTAGAGCGCATAGGTATGTAAAACATCCTACAGCTAAAGCAACTCCGATTGACTCAAGAGGAGTCACCTTAATACTTAGGTTATTGAGTCCACCGAGCAGAACGCTAATTGTAAAAGTTGCAAAGACGACACCGATTAATATAGGAACAAGTCTTCTTGATGCCTTAACAGGATTAATCGCATAAAGCACCTTTTTTTGAAGCATCGAGAAAATAATGAAGGAAAAAAGGGCACTAAGCACTGGAGAGATGACCCAAGATAAAGCAATTGATCCAACTTCAGACCACTTAATAGCCTCAGCTCCACCTAAAACACCTCCAAATCCTAAAATTGCCCCAACAATTGCATGGGTTGTTGAAACTGGCCATCCAAAATAAGAGGCGATTTGAAGCCACAAAGAGGTTGCTAGAAGGGAAGAGAACATTCCTATTACAAATAAAGAGGAAGAGTTTGCAAACTGCTGAGGATCTATTAACCCAGACTGCATCGTGTGAGAGACGTTAGATCCAAGAAAAAAAGCTCCTGAAAACTCCAAGATTGCAGCAAGAACAATTGCTTTTCTTAGAGTTAAAGCTCCAGATCCAACTGAAGTTCCCATCGCATTAGAAACATCGTTTGCTCCAATGTTCCATGCCATATAAAATCCCACAATTAATGTGAGAATCACCATTATAAAATTAAAATCCACTGAAGCAAAAGTCCCTTTTGTTATTTAAGTTCTAAAATCATTCCAATATGATTAGCGAGTTGCTCGGAGATATGGGAAATCGAGCCAACTTCATTGATTAAATTTGCCCAAAGATAAAATGCAGAGGGAGTTAAAGTGTCAGCAAGACCAAAAAACTCTTTCCTTACAGCTGTTTTTAGAACATCTGCTTGATACTCTCTAAAACATGTTTGATCTATCATTTGTTTTACTCTTTCTGCCTCAAGTCCTCCAAAAGAAGACTCTAGAAGTTCATCAAATTCTTTGATGATTTGTCTTGCATCCCAAAAGGTTTCAAGGTTTTTTTGAAAAAAATCTTGGAATGTTTTCGTGAAAACCTTGAGTGAGTTTTTAGGACATAAAAGTAAAATATTTCCAATTTCTTCAGCTTTATCTGCAATTGAATCTTGAATGCTCAGTATTTCAAGAAATTGACCTCGGGAGATAGGTAAAAAAAGACTTTTAGGGAGATGATTTCTTATGTCATTGCGGGTTAAATCAGCTTCATGTTCTAACTTGGAGAGTTCAGAGACAAGCATTTCAATTTTACTGAAATTTTCTTTCTCTATTTCTTCGAAAATTTCAGTGAGTTTCTTAATGCAGCTACTTACTTTTTTCATGTGATTTTGAAGAGGAGAAAAAGGAGATTTACCAAAAAGTTTAGCGATTGTAAGCATAAAAAAAATTAAGCCTGTATTAGTGGGTTTACAAATTAGTTATACTATATGTAATTAGGCTGTTTTTGTAAAATTTACTAATTGCTAAGAGCTTTTATGAGAAAATTTGCTCTTTTTCTTCCTCAAGAAGTTGCTTATAGGAGCCTTCAGGAAGAGCACCAAGTTTTAGGTTTCCAATTGAAATTCTTTTAAGCTCTAAAATTTTTAGATCAGCATTCTCAACAAGGAGTCTGACTTCTCTTTTTTTCCCCTCTTTAACAACCACTTTTAAAGTCCCTTTTCTTACCTTCAGGACTTTTACTGGTTTAACCCATCTTCCCTCCACTCGGCACCCTTCTTGGATGGTTTTCAGGTGAGTATCTAAAATTTCTTTATTAGTTTTAACAAGGTACTCTTTATTAATATCGGAGGAGGGATGAATCACCTGATTGGAAAAGTCTCCATCATTTGTTACAAGAAGAAGGCCGCAAGTGTCTTTGTCAAGTCTTCCTATAGAAAAGAGTCTCATGGAGTGATCTTTGAAAAAATCGTAAATGACTTTTCCATGTTTCTCTTTATTGTGTGAGCAAACAAAGCCTCTTGGCTTATTAAAAACATAATACACCAAAGAGGGGTTTTGCTTTTTGATTTGCTCTCCATTTATAGAAATCAAATCTACTCTTGGATCGACCTGCATTTGAGGTTCAAGGGCCAGCTTTCCATTCACTTTTACTTTTTTTGAAAAAATGAGTTTTTCGCACGCTCTTCTTGAAGCAATCCCAAGTTTTGCTAAAACCTTACTAAGTCTTTGTGGTTCCATCTTTGGTCATATTTTTTGTTAATATAATGCTAGTATAGGGGATGCTGTTAAAAAAAGCATTCAATAAAAAATTAAGTTTTCTATTTTCTAAAACTTTTTCTTATAAATTTTTTTGAAATATTTGACTTTGGATTTTAAAATTTTAATTGTCACTTTAGCTAGCTGGTAAAAAACAATAGCTCCAATCAGTGCTCCAGGGATATGTCCAATGATTGCGCCAACGATGACTCCGATGAGAAGAAAAGATCCGTAAATAATCAAGTTCCAAAGGCGATCTTTCTGAAGTTGCTTTACCACTTGCTGTCTTCCATAAAGAGATTGTAGAGCGCTTGGAGGGGCTTTTTTTGCAAAATTCTTTTGTCCTTTAAAATTTTTCATAGCCATGATGTTGTCTCTTATTTGTTAAATTAAGTCCAATTCACTTTAATTCTTTTTTTCTTAAATATCAAAAATTCCTTGTTCTTTCAGAAGATTAATAAAAAAATTGAGCAAAACTTGACGTAAGTTATAATTTTTTTTATCTTCTGACGATAAATTTCTTGAAATTTCAAAAACAAGTATACAGGATATACAAGCTAATTAAATTAAAAAAACTGAGGTGATCTTGTGAGTTCTTTCCTTTCTGAGTCCGAAATAATTTCTGCATCTGATAATTTTATTAAAAACGCGAATTTGAAAAATGATCAGCTTTTTGAATATGGAAATAAAAATAGAATAGCATTTTGGGAAGCGTGCGCCAAGAGCGTTCACTGGATTAAAAAATGGAATGCTGTACTTGAGTGGGACTCACCATTTTCTAAGTGGTATGAAGGGGGAAAGCTAAACGTCTCGTATAACTGCCTTGATAGACATATGCAAACTGAAACAAGATATAAAACTGCATTTTATTGGGAAAGTGAAGAGGGATTACAAAAAGAGGTGACTTATGAAGATTTATATCATGAAGTCAATAAACTTGCCTCCAGCCTAAAAGATCTAGGAGTGAAAAAAGGGGATGTCGTTGGAATTTATCTTCCAATGATTCCAGAGGCTGTAGTTTCAATGCTTGCTTGCACAAGAATCGGAGCTGTTCATACGGTGGTCTTTGCTGGATTTTCTTCTGATGCGCTAAGAGCTCGCCTTAAAGATGCCAATGTGAAAGTTCTAATAACTGCAGATGGTGGCTTAAGAAAAGGGAAGGTTTTAAAACTAAAAGAAATCGCAGATGAGGCAGTTGAGGGCCTCACTTGTATTGAAAAAGTCGTCGTTGTGAAAAGAGTTTTTTCTGATGTCAAAATGAATGAAGTAAGAGATGTTTGGTATACAGAACTTCTTAAAGATGCAAGTACTTACTGCGAGCCGGCTCCGATGGATTCTGAAGATAAATTATTTATTCTTTATACTTCAGGAACTACAGGAAAGCCTAAAGGAATCATTCATACAACAGCGGGTTATCTGATTTCTGCTCACGTAACAACTAAACTTGTATTTGATGTAAAATCCACAGATGTCTTTTGGTGTACTGCAGATATCGGGTGGATCACAGGTCATACTTATGTGGCCTATGGTCCCATGTCAAATGGAATGACGCAGGTGATGTATGAGGGGGCATTTGATCAACCGGATACAACAAGATTTGGAAAATTAATAGAAAAATATAAGGTCTCCATTCTTTATACAGCTCCAACTTTGATTCGCCTCTTTATGAAGTGGGGAGAATCAATTTTTAATGGAGTTGATCTTTCCTCTCTAAGACTTCTTGGGAGTGTTGGAGAGCCGCTGAATCCTGAGGCTTGGAATTGGTATTACAAATGGGTGGGAAATGAAAATTGCCCGATTGTTGATACGTGGTGGCAAACAGAAACAGGATCCATCGTAATGACGACACTTCCAGCTTTATCTGGGATGAAACCCGGGTTTGTTGGAAAGGCTTTGCCAGGACTTGATGTAAAAGTCTTAGATGATTATGGGAATGATGCAGAAAAAGGATATTTAGCGATCACAAGTCCATGGCCTTCTATGCTTAGAGGGATTCATGGAGATACTCGAAGATTTGTTCAAACCTATTGGAATAAATGGGGAGGGAGATACTATTTCTCAGGGGATGGAGCGGGGAGAGATTTGCAGGGGTATCATTGGATTTGTGGAAGAGTGGATGATACATTAAATATTGCAGCCCATAGAATTGGAACCATGGAAGTTGAAAGCGCAGTCATTGAACACCCCTCTGTTGCTGAATCAGCTGTGATTGGAGTGCCAGATGAAATTACAGGAAATGCAATTGCTGCATTTGTAGTACTTAAAAAAGGGGAAGCTCCCTCCGAAGAATTGAAAGAATCGATTCAAGAAATCGTTGTCAAAAAAATTGGGGCGATTGCTAGGCCTAAAAAAATCTATTTCATTGAAGATTTGCCAAAAACAAGAAGTGGAAAAATTATGAGAAGGTTGCTAAAAGATCTTGCATTTGGTAGATCAATAGGAGATACGACAACTCTTGAAGATCCCAAGTTTTTAAAAACTTTGGAAAAACATATTCTTCAAAAATAATTACAATGAAGGAACATTTATGAGTAAGCTCATCCTGCTGAGGCATGGCCAATCCGTGTGGAATCAAAAAAACATATTTACAGGTTGGGTAGATGTTCCTTTATCTCCAAATGGAATCGAGGAGGCTTTTAAAGCTGGAGAAAAAATATCAAATATTCCATTTGATGTTGTTTTTGTATCCTCTTTGATTCGCTCTAAGCTCACCGCAATGCTAGCTCTTAGCAAATCTCAGATCGATCGCATTCCCTGTGTGATCCATGAAGATGAGAGAATGAAAAAAATGTCAAAAGTTTATGATCTTAAAAATGAAAAAACACTCCTTCCTGTTTATGAAGCATGGGAGCTGAATGAAAGAATGTATGGAACACTTCAAGGGCTAAATAAAGAGGAGACCCTAAAGAAATATGGAGAGGCTCAGTTTAGGCTCTGGAGAAGAAGCTACCATGTAAATCCTCCTGAAGGAGAGAGTCTAAAAATGACAGCCGAAAGAGCAGTTCCCTTTTTTGAAAAAAAAATAGTAGATTTTTTAAAAAATAAAAAAAATGTTTTAATAGCAGCTCATGGTAACTCTTTAAGGGCAATTATAATGCATATTGAAAAGCTTTCAGAAGAGGAGGTTCTTCATCTTGAGCTTCCTACAGGAGAGCCTATTTGTTATGAATATGATGCAAAACTTGGGTTTAGAGGGCAAAGTGTTCAAGAGTGTAATGAATCTTTTAAACATAAATAAACTTTAAAATTTTATTTTTCAATCTAAGCCTTGTAAAGGCTCTAAATCCTTTTTTTTTAATTAAAACTTCTTTATTATTTTAGTTTTAAATGAAGTTTTATATGAATAAGCCAATTTACTTTGATTCTAATGCTCTGCTCGGATCAGATCCGAGCCCATCTGCTTTTTCTAAAAAGCTCGCGCCTCACTTTTTTAGTAAAGAATATCAACCAAAAGAGATCTTGCTAAACCAAAAGTATTATTTAGAGGAGATTTTTAGACTCCTTGGAGCAGAAAATTTTTATCAAATTGGCTTTTTTGGCGATTTAGCTTCTGCTGGAAGTTTAATTGCAATGGATCACTATAAAGAAACTATTTTTTCCTCTGGAAAATCCCATGTAAGTTTATGTTCTGGTAGCTTTTATATAAAACTTGGATTTGACCATCTAAAAGAATTAGGATGTCAGATTCATGAGATTCAGCCTAATGATTCAGGTCTAATTACAAAAGAGCAGCTCTACTTATCGATTAACCAAAGAACATCGTTTGTTTCTATTTGCGCGGCAAATCCGCTTACAGGAGTCATTCACCCAATAGAGGAGCTTGCAAAAGTTTGCAAGGAAAGGAAAATCTTGTTTCATGTAGATATTACAGATCTAATTGGAAAAAAGTATTTCTCTTTAAAAGAGATTGGAGCTGATTACTATAGCTTCAATGCCCGCAGCTTCGGAGGTCCTGAAAATCTAGTTTGTGTGATTAAATCCTCAGCTAGATCTGATGATTGCTTTTTAGAAAAAGAGTCCTATGCAAATTTATATGAGCCTCTAAAAGGCGCCCTTTATGCTGCATTTGAAAAAATCGATGAGATTCATTTAGAAATTTCAAGATTTAGAAAGCTTTTTGAAAAAAAGATTGTAGAGCAAATTGAGGGAGCAAAAATAATTTTTTCTCATACTGAAAGACTGCCAACTACAACGCTTGTTTATTTTCCTAAAGTGTCAGCTCAGCTACTTTGTTATCTTTTATATAAAGAGAAAGTATTTGTTACAACCTATGATCCAAGATTTGGAACATTGCAAGATCAGATTTCAAGCTATTTTGACGACCCTTTCATTCCATGGTCTTGCCTGATGTTTTCTTTTTCCTCTTTTACATCTAAGCAAGAGGTAGAGCAGTTAGAGAAAAAATTAATTCAGTGTTATGAAAGAGCGTTAATGATTTCAAAGGGAGCTTGTGATGAAACATCCTAACTTGGGAAATCTAAGATTTGCTTTTTACACAAAAAAAATTCTCTCTTTGCTAGATCAGCCCCGCTTTTGCGCAACTTTAACAGCAGAGCAAGCAAATCAGCTTGGATATCGATTTGTTTGCGCTAAAGAGCAAGATCATCATCAAGGTGTAAAAATCGCATTTTATCTTTTTGTCAACCAGCAAGAAGGTATAATCGAAAAGGTGAGATATCAAGCATTTGGTTCACCTCTTTTAATTGCAATCTTAGAAGCTTTCTCAGAAATGATTGAGAAAAAAAACTACAGACAAGCTTCAAGAATCGGAGCTGATTTAATCGAAAATAAACTTCGAGATTCTCCTTATGATCAGGCCTTAGATAAACAGAGTGAAAGAGTATTAAATTTAGCACTTTCAACATTTCAAGAAGCAACATATCAATGCATGGATATAGATCTTGCAGATGGAAGTATTCAAACTCCGATTTCACACCTCGGTTCTAGCTCTAACTCAATTCATTTTGAAAGCTGGTCAATCTATTCCCACCAAGAGAAATTAAAGGTCATTTCTGATGTGATAAAAGTAGAAATTGAGCCTTATGTTGCTTTAGATGAGGGGGGAGTAGAAGTTAAAGAGCTAATAGAGGATAAGCAAGTTGTGATTAAGTATCTTGGTTCTTGCACCTCATGTTTTTCAGCAACAGGAGCGACACTAAGCGCCATTGATCAGGTGTTAAAGCAAAAAGTTCATCCAAGCCTTTATGTTACAGCAGATCCAAGTGTTTTACAGTTGTAATTTGTTAAGCATTTGTCCAAATCCACTTAATGTAAGTCCTCCACCTGAGTGAATGCATAAAATGTTTCCACCAAGGTTTTTTTCAGAAACGATTTTTTTGCAGCTGTAAAAGAGCTTAGCGCTGTAAATCGGATCTGTTAGCATTCCCTCCTTCCTTGCAATATCTTTGATTTCTTCAAATATTTGGATCGGTGTTGATCCAAACGACTTTCCAATCGATGAGGGGTAAAGAGTAAAAGGGGGAAGCTCTAGAGATATCGAAAAACTTTCTTGTACATATTTGAGATAAAAATTCAGCTTCTGTTTAAAAACATCAGATTCATAGGCCATTAAGACGATATGAATTTCTGCATTTTTCTTAAGTAGTGCTTGTCCTAGAATTAAGCAGATAGCGCTAAAGCCAGTTCCTGCATCGATAAAAATATGATCAAATTTTTTCTCTATTTCCTTTTCATTTCTATCGATGTCAAAGGCCTGTGTCATCCCTCCAAACAAGGAGAAGATATGCTCTGCTCCCTCAGGTAGATAGAAAGTTTCTTTTGAGATTTTAGATAGAATGATTTCATCTTTTAAATTCCATTCACTTTGATCTAAATAGGTGATTTTCTCTTTTTTTGTAAAAAGATGAATAAAACATGAATTTCCAAGCTCTATATTTGTGTGTGGTTTTTTTAAGAAAAGGTGATAATCGAGTCGCTTTTCTATCAAAAGTTGAATAAATCCAAGGATATGGTTAGAGCGGTATCCACCAACTAAGGCAACAGATTTGATCTTATTTTTTTTAAGATGCTCTAAAATGGAGCTGTACTTTCTAAGTTTTGATCCACTAATGCCAAAACTTAATTCATCATCACGTTTGATATAAAGAGTTGGATGTAGGAAATATTCATTTGAATGGACAACTCTTGAGCTGAGTCTAAGCGTGGGATCACACAAATTAAAAATTTCTTCGAAAATTTGCATCACTACCTTAATTTGATTGATCCATTAGTAATCTTTTTATACTTTTTTTCAAAAGTTTCTATAACTAAACATCCATCTGTTTCTATAAATTTTGCATCTCCAAGAAAGATGTTATCTTCAAAAACAGGGTAGTTTTTATAAATCATTAAAGAGTTAAAATAAGAGCAAAAAGGGGGAAATCCCTGTTTAAGAAAGAGTTCAAGATCTCCTAAAAACTGATCGTTTAATAAATGAAGGATTTCATCTATTTCATAATATTTTCCTGTTTCATGGTAAAGGGAGGTAGCAGGCTGTGATATTTTAGATAATAATATTTTATCGGAGTTGAGGTTGATTCCAAACCCAATTATGATCCCAACTGAGTCTTCAATCATTGTTGTTTCAACTAGAATCCCGGCAATTTTTTTACCACTAATTAAAATATCATTTGGCCATTTGATAGATTGGTTTAAGCCAAATCGACTTAGAACTGAGCAAATCACTGTTGCAAACATCAATCCTAAAGAGCTTAGATGTAAATAGGAAAGGTTGGCTTTTTTAAATGCATAGGAGGCGTAAATGTTTAGATCTTTTGGAGAAAGCCAACTTTTTCCCTTTGTTCCTTTTCCTGAGGTTTGCTCTGATGCAGTAATTAGATGAATGAAATCACTTGGTAAATTTGCAAGATGCTCTTTTGCAAACTCGTTTGTTGAATCCAAGCTGTCAAAATGATGTCTTACAATTAGATTTTCAATAATCATAATAAATAAGTTTGTAAAAATAAATAATCTATGCAAATAATGGCAGAGTGAAAGAAATAAAGCTATAGCCTCTTTTGAATCAAATTTTATGAATTACCTCATATATATAAGACGTTTAGACTATAGGGTTGTTTTTCTTTTGATTCTTCTTATGATTATAAGTTTGCTTGTAATTTCCTCTGCTGCTCAGCCACTTGGATATGGGGAAGAAGGTCTCTTTTTTACACCGATGGTGGTAAGGCAACTCTTTTTCTTTGGGCTTGGTTGGTGCTGCTTTATCCTCCTTAGCTATTTAGATTATCGAAATCTTCGAAAGCAAGCTCCCCTTGTATATATTTTTACCCTTTTTCTCCTTTTTGGTCTTTTTTTTACAGAGCCAATACAAAATGTTCATAGATGGTATAAGCTTCCCTTAGTAAATTTTGCTCTTCAGCCCTCTGAGTATGCTAAATTAGCTTTAGTTATCATATTAAGTTATTTCTTAGAAAAAAATAGAGATAGAATGCATCTGCAATCTACTATTTTGAAGGCCTCTTTTCTTGGTATAATTCCATTTGTGTTGATTTTTAAGCAGCCAGATCTTGGAACTTCTTTAGTGCTTCTACCAATTACTCTTGTCATGTTTTATTTTGGAGGAGCTCCAAGAAAGGTCATTTTCTTTATGAGTGCTGGGGGTGTTTTTATGCTAGCCTTCGTTGTGAGTATGTTCCTTGGTTTAATTTCTCATGAAAACTTTAAGCCTGTTGCTTTAAAGTTTATGAAAGAGTATCAGTATGAAAGATTGAATCCAGATACTTATCATCAAAAGTCAGCTCAAATTGCAATTGCTCTTGGAGGAATGACTGGTAGTGGGTGGGGGGAGTCTGAGTATACTGCAAAAAGATGGCTGCCGTTTGCTGATACAGACTCTGTTTTTCCAGCGTTTACTGAGCAATTTGGTTTTTTTGGAGCGATGGTACTGCTTCTAATTTTTTTTGGACTCATTTATTTTTCTTTTCAGGTCACAGCTCTTGCAAAGGATGTTTTTGGTAGATTGCTATCTTCTGGTATAGCAGTTTATTTAGCAATTCATGTAATAATAAATATAGGGATGATGTGCGGATTGCTTCCTATTACCGGGGTTCCACTTCTTTTAATTTCCTATGGAGGTTCATCGGTGATGTCTGCTATGATTGCCTTTGGCATTTTACAAAGCATTTATGTAAGAAGGTATATGTTCTAATGAATACTCATCACAAGTTTCTCTTTGAGCCTGGAATATGGCTTGGAGAAGGTAAGGTTCAGCTTAGCGTTTCAGAAGATGATCTTCAGTTTTTTACTAGATGGAATATAGGTAAACAAAAAGAGAAGGGGGTGATTGATTCATCCCAAGAAATTGAGATCAAGGGTTTGCAAGATAAGTCTAAAAACCTTCTTATTTTTACTCCTCTTGGAGATGATGAATTTAAAGTAGAGCTCGAAAATGAAAATATTGGAAAGGTTCAAGGGAAGGGAGTGATTCGTCCAAAGCTAATCGCCTGGGAATTTCGCTCTCTAGATAAAGTTTTTGAGGGATTTGAAGTCTATGAACTTTTAGAAGATGGCTCTTATTTTATGCACGCGGAATACATTAATAAAGAAGAGCTTAGAACTCAAATTCAAGGGAAAATCTGGAAAAAATTAACATCCTAATACAAGGAGATGTTTGATGAAGAGAATCCTCTATTTTTTTGCCATAGCTCTACTAGTTGTTTCTTGTCAAAAGATGCCAGTCATGACCAAACAAGGGTTTGCATCGATTGAGCCTGGAACCGATATTCATCAAGTTGAAAAGCTCTATGGAAAGCCATTTTCAATTCACTCAAAAGATGGTAATTCAGTTGTTTACGAATATATAGAAAGAATTTTGATGGGCCCTGAAACAATTGCTCAGTATAGATATTATCTTGTTGTTTCAAATGGGAAGGTCGTTGGTAAATATACAAAGTACTCAACGCCTCCAGCTTTTGAACAAATCTTTTCAGATGATCCCTATCCAAATTATTAAGCTTTTATAGATAAAAAAAAGACCAGATAAAAATCTGGTCTTTTTTTCTGCTAAAACTAAAAGCTAATTAAGCTTTAATTTTAATATCTACCCCAGCTGCTACTGGCAATACCTTTAGTTTGTCAATAGTATCTAGCGTTGGGTTTAGAATATCTAGCATTCTAATGTGTGTTCTGATTTCAAACTGCTCTCTTGATTTTTTATCAACGTGAGGAGAACGTAAGACAGTATACACTTCCTTTTTTGTTGGAAGTGGAATTGGGCCAACTACTCTAGCACCAGTTCTTTTAGCTGTCTCAACGATATCAAGAGTAGAGCGATCTAAAACACGCTTATCGTATCCTTTTAATCTGATACGAATTTTTTTCATGGATTGCTGTTGCTGTTTGCTCATAATAATGATTACCTTTGAGGTCCTTATTTTTTCATAATTTCTTCTTGCATTTTTGCTGGAACTCGCTCAAAGTGGCTTGGCTCCATAGTAAAGTTAGCTCTTCCTGAGCTTAATGAACGCAGTGTTGTTGAATATCCAAACATCTCGCTGAGTGGAACTTCAGATTCAACGATCACAACTGTTTTTTGAGTTTTTTGGCTCAAAATCTTACCGCGTCTTCTGCTTAGATCTCCAAGAACATCTCCTAAGAAATCTTCAGGCGTCGTCACTACAACTTTCATAATTGGCTCTAGAAGAACAGGCTTACATGATTTTGCTGCTTCCTTAACAGACATGGATCCGCAAATTTTAAAGGCCATCTCGTTAGAGTCAACTTCGTGATAAGATCCGAATACAATCGAAACTTTAACGTCTACTAGGTTATATCCAGCTAGAACTCCAGTTGCAAGTCCTTCTTCAACTCCCTTAATAACTGCAGGGATATATTCTTTTGGAATCACACCACCAACGATTTTATTGATGACTTCGTTTCCTTTACCTGCTTCATTTGGTTCGATATCAAGACATACGTGTGCGTACTGACCACGACCACCAGACTGCTTAACATACTTAGTCACAGATTTACCTGGGATTGTGATTGTTTCTTTGTAAGAAACTTGTGGCTTACCAACGTTTGCTTCTACACCGAACTCTCTGAACATACGGTCTTTAAGAACGTCTAGGTGAAGCTCTCCCATTCCAGCGATGATTGTTTGTCCTGTTTCTTCGTTTGTTGAAACTTTGAATGTAGGATCTTCATCAGATAGTGAGCTTAGCGCCATAGAAAGTTTTTCTCTATCACCTTTAGATTTAGGCTCAATCGCCATAGAAATCACAGGTTCTGGGAATTCCATTTTCTCAAGTAATAGAGGTTTGTTTTCATCACAAAGAGTATCTCCAGTGCTTGTAAACTTTAGACCGATACAAGCAGCGATGTCACCTGTGTAGAATTCATCTTTATCTTTTCTTTGGTTAGCGTGCATTTCAAGAAGCCTTGAAACTCTTTCTTTCTTATCTTTTGTTGTGTTAATTAACGAAACGCTCTTATTGAGTGTTCCAGAGTAAATTCTTACAAATGTAAGTTTTCCAACATATGGGTCAGTCAAGACTTTAAATGCTAACGCAGAAAGAGGGCTTTTATCATCAGGAACAAGCTCAATGATTTTTTCAGGATGATCAACGTCCATTCCTTTGATGATTCCTCTGTCTAGAGGAGATGGCATCCATCTTACTACGCAATCAAGAAGAGGTTGAACCCCTTTGTTTTTAAATGCGCTTCCGCAAACAACAGGGTTTATTTTATTACTGACGACTCCTTTTCTAATCACTTCATGAATTTCATCTTCGGTTAAAGACTCAGGGTCTTCTAGAACTTTCATCATGAATACTTCGTTAGACTCATCTACGGTAGCAAGTTCTTCTAAAAGAGCAGATCTTAGCTTTTGGCAATCAGCAAGAATATCACTTGGAACTTCTGTTGTTTCGAATTCTGCGCCAAGAGTTTCATCCTTGAAGATAAACGCTTTCATGGAAACTAGATCAACCATTCCGATGAAATCTTTTTCGGATCCAATAGGATACTGAACAGCAATTGCATTTGCTCCGAGTTTTTCTTTCATGCTGTTAATACAAAAGAAGTAGTCAGCTCCGACTCTGTCCATTTTGTTAACGAATGCAATTCTTGGAACTTTATAACGATCTGCTTGTCTCCAAACTGTTTCTGACTGAGGTTGTACCCCGTCCACAGCGCTGAATACAGCTACAGCACCGTCTAGTACTCTTAAAGAACGCTCAACTTCAATTGTGAAGTCTACGTGTCCTGGAGTGTCGATGATATTGATTTTGTGATCTTTCCAATAAACTACAGTAGCTGCAGAAGTGATTGTGATTCCTCTTTCCTGCTCTTGCTCCATGTAGTCCATGGTAGCAGCTCCTTCGTGAACTTCTCCGATTTTGTGGAGACGACCAGAATAGTAAAGAATACGTTCAGTACAGGTCGTTTTTCCAGCATCGATGTGAGCCATGATACCGATATTTCTCACGTTTTTTAGCTGATCTTGTTTAGGTCTTTCTCCCATGTGAGCTAATCCTACTCCTTAATGACTTTTGATTTTAATTGTTCTATTACCATTTATAATGAGCGAAAGCTTTGTTAGCTTCTGCCATTCTTTGTGTGTCGTCTTTCTTTTTGATTGATGAGCCCTGGTTTTGGTAACAATCTGCAAGCTCCATAGCGAGTCCATCTGTCATGCTTTTTCCTGCTTTGTCTCTTGCAAAACCAATAATCCACTTCATTGCTAAAGAAGTTCTTCTTTCAGCTGCGATTTCTACTGGAACTTGGTAAGTCGCTCCACCGATTCTTCGTGATTTAACTTCAAGAGAAGGTTTTGCGTTTTCAAGTGCCTGCTCAAAAGCTGCTAATGCGTCTTCAGAGTTTGTCTTTTTTGCAAACAGATCAATAGCATCATAGATGATTTTTCTAGCTACTGACTTTTTTCCATCATACATCACTTTATTGATTAGTTTAGAAACAGTCTCATTTTGGAAACGAGGATCTAGTTCTATGTTGCGTTTTTGTGCGCGACGTCTTCTTGCCATAAATTTTTCCTTAACCTACTCTTTGTTTACTTAGGACGTTTTGCCCCGTATTTAGATCTACCTTGCTTTCTATCTTTTACAGCTGCGCAATCTAAAGCGCCTCTTACGATATGATAACGTACCCCAGGTAGGTCGGGCACTCTTCCCCCTCTAACAAGAACGATGCTGTGCTCTTGTAGGTTGTGACCTTCACCGCCGATGTAAGCAATGACTTCATGACCGTTAGATAGTTTTACCCATGCTACTTTACGGAGAGCAGAGTTAGGTTTTTTAGGTGTTTTAGTTTTAACTTGTAGACAAACTCCTCTTCTCTGTGGGCATCTGTGTAGAGCTGGAGATTTTGTTCGTTTGACTTTTGATGTTCTTGGCGTTTTTACCAATTGATTTATTGTAGGCATCCTGGCCCTTCTCCTCAATCTAAAATTCCATATAAAAATTCTTCAATACACAAGCAATATAGCTTGTGTTTGTATTAAATGCAAAGCCAATTCAATTTGAAGCTTGGTGGGTTTGATTTAAAATTCTGTAAAATCCAAAAAAATGCAGAATCAATAAGTGTAATGATTAAAACAATTTTCCTCAAATACTTTACCCTCTTTTTTAAATTTATTCTCAAAAAAAATACTTCAGTGGAAAACATAAATTTAAATAAACAAAGCAAATAATTTAATTGATTTACTAAAAATAAATAATAAGATTATTAAAATAATGATTAAAATGTTAATAATTAGATAAGAGTTTTTTTAATTTTAAATATATGAGAGGGTCAATTGCTCACTCAATTTATCAGACAGATTCTTTTTATAATTATCCTAACCTCACCAGCTTGGGTGTTTTCTGATTATGACCTAAGATATTCCTCGATTCGGTCAAATATGGATGTCATATTTAATTATCATATTGAGCAAAAATCCTATAATCCATTGATTGTCAAACGATCCTTCAAAATATTTATAGAGCAGTTTGATGGCGAAAAGGGGTATTTATTAAAAGGGGAAGTTAAAAATTATTTAGAGCTTTCTGATCGTGATGTAGAGCTTGCAATTAAAAATTACTCAAAAGATAAGTTCGATCAATATTTGGCTTTAACTGCTCTTTTTGAAAAAGCAGTAGAGAGAAATAGAAAAATTAGAGATCAAATTAAAAAAGAGCTTTTGGCTCAGGAAAGCTTTCTTAAAGAAGAAATCATAGAGTCTAGCGACTATTCCAAAACAGAGGCGGAGCTCAAACAAAAACTTAAATCACGCTATATTAGGATTTTACAGATTAAAGAAAGAAGATCAGGTGAGAGACTTTCTGTCGAAAAAAAGGAAAAGGTGCTGGCTCTTTTAGAAAAAAAAATCAGAAGGATGGAGAGTTTTTATCTAAAAGTGGATGAAAAAGGGGGGCCTTTATCTCAAGAACTAAGCGAGCATTACACCTGTTTGCATATTCTCAAAGCAGTGACAAAAAGCCTAGATTCTCACTCCTCTTATTATAGCAGAGAAGAAGCGGCTGAGTTAAAAGCAGCTCTAAAGAAGCAGTTTCATGGAATTGGGATTGTTTTAAGAGAAAATGAGGATGGAGTCTACGTTGCTGATCTAATCGCAAACAGTCCTGCATCTTTATCAAAGAAAGTTGAAATTGGAGATTACTTAGTCGGAATTGATGGGATAAATATCCAGGAGTGCTCTTTTGATGAAGTTCTATCTCTTCTAAGAGGAGAAGAGGGTTCTTTTGTAGAGCTCAAGGTAAAAAAGCCAAGTCATCAAACCGCACTTGTTAAAGTCAAAAGGGAGAAAATTGTATTAAATGAGGATCGAGTTTCTTACACCTTTGAGCCATACGCAGATGGAATCATAGGGAAAATTATTCTTCCTGGGTTTTATGATAATGGAGAGGGGGTAAGTGCTGAAAGAGATTTAAGGGAGGCAATTAAGGAACTAAAATCTAAAGGTCCGATCTATGGGCTTGTGATCGATCTAAGAGATAATTCCGGTGGGTTCTTAACTCAAGCCGTTAAAGTCGCAGGGCTTTTCATCTCAAAAGGAGTGATTGTTATATCTAAGTATTCGGATGGGGAAGTTAGATACATGAGAGATATAGATGGAAGGCTATATTACCAAGGACCTCTTGTTCTTTTAACTTCAAAAGCATCAGCTTCTGCTGCTGAAATTGTAGCGCAGGCGCTTCAAGATTATGGAGTTGCTCTTGTGGTTGGGGATGAGAGAACTTATGGAAAAGGGTCTATGCAGTATCAGACTGTAACTGAGGATAATCCATCCGTCTATTTTAAAGTTACAGTTGGCCGCTACTACACAATTTCAGGAAGGTCCACTCAAATAGAAGGGGTCAAAGCGGACCTTGTTGTTCCAACGATTTACTCTCCTTATAATATAGGGGAAAAATATCTTGAATACCCTTTATCTCACGATCAGTTAAATTTAGATCAGCTTGGAGAAAAAGTAGATCAAAAGATTATGCAAAAAAAATATCTTCCCACTCTAGAGATTAAGCAAACTCCATGGAGGCAGATGCTTCCAGTTCTTGCAGAAAACAGCAAAAAAAGGCTTTCAAAAAACCCAGACTTTCAGCTCTTTTTGAAGAAAATCAAAGGAGAAGAGATAAAAGGGAAAAAGGGATCTGCCGCAGAGATTGATTTTGTGAAGCTAGATCTTCAGATGAAAGAAGCTGTGAATATCGTGAAGGATATGATAATTTTGTCCCCTCAATATGCCAAAAAATCTTAATCTAAGATATTTATTAAAAATCGGTTGCAAAAAATAAGCTAAAATACTATGTTTTTGGCTATATTTTTTGTGGCTAGGTAGCTCAGACGGTAGAGCAGAGGACTGAAAATCCTTGTGTCGCTGGTTCGATTCCAGTTCTGGCCACCATTTTTTAAAGCATTCTACGCATAGACTCTGAACGTTTTTTAACGTAAGGAGTCATCATGCAAAAATCTCATCAAAAGTCTCAGTTTCCGCATTTTTTACGCAAATGGTCTGAATCAATCAGAACAACTCTGCTTTCCAATCTTGAAAATCTAAAGCTAGGTCTTTTCCTATCAACTTTTATCTTCGTTGCGGAAAAATTGCGTAAAATAAGTAAAGTTTGTTTATCGCTTTCCAAATTTACCTGGGGAAATCCAAATTGGAACAACGGATTAACAATCCTATTCCCCTTTATTCCAAATAATTTATAATCATTCTATGCAGGTAAAGACTATGGCAAAGAGTTCAGACAACATCCGTTGCATTCGTAAGTATCCGAAAAAAGATGGTACCTTTAGTTTCCATGCTGAAGTAAGAAGAAAAGGTGCCAAGCCTCTTAGGCAAGTTTTTCGTACCCTCACTGAAGCTAAAAATTGGGTGCGCTCTAATGAGACCGCTATTTTGGAAGGAAAGCTACCTCAAGAAGTCAAGGCACGCAAGTACACAGTCAATGATCTCATAGAACAGTATGAGACGATCTATTTAAGTCGATTCCCCAAGCGAGTTAGAAGCCAAGTCCATCATTTAGCTTGGTGGCGTGAACACTATGGGCATACCATTCTCTCATGAAAGGGTCTTTTAACTTCTCTAGTAAGAGTAGGTTATGCCACCAAGGCAATTGTGCAAGCAGTGCTTGCACAATTTGAGAATCAGGGTAAACTTCTGCGAATTTCCTCATATATTTTAAATTGCGGACTGAAAAACCAGATACCCTAGGAAAATCAGAGGTCAAGTCTCTAGCCATCCGTTCAATAATCTTAGAACCCCAACCCTCTAGAGTCTGTTTGTCAAGAATAGATTTACCAATAGACCAATAGAGAACAACAAGTTCCTTATTTACAGCCAGGCTGGCTCTAATCTGAGCTTCTCGAATCCTTCCCTTGATCTCCTCTAAAAATTCTTTGTATCCGTTAGGAAGGGTGGAAGAAAGCAGCTCAGAATCTGGAATGGTATTTATTGACATAGAATCCAACTATAGTAAGGAGAAGATTTTTCACTTTTGGATTGCCAAAGTCAATGATTTTCCGCACTTTTTACGCAATCGACCAGAAATCAAGAGAATTTTAATGCGCAAACAGGAACAAGACTAATTCACACCTTCCCTAGAAAATTCAGCTCTGGCATATTCTTATGCGTTCAGAGTTTTACGCCGAATGGGTCTGAAAATCCTTGTGTCGCTGGTTCGATTCCAGTTCTGGCCACATTTTATATTCTTCTTAGTTTCGAAAAAATTTCTAGCTCAAAAATCTGATAATCTCCTTAATTTGTTGATCTTTGAATACAAGCTCTCCGTTTGAGTTTTTTAAAAGTTCTTTGATTTCTTCTTCTTTTAGTTTAAAGTGACAGCATTTTTGTAGTCCGCTCATAACAACTTGAAG
>Ga0172372_10000619_pt1 | contig 54685 bp, 51 predicted proteins | sample LakKiv5m_2_FD_114544 | JGI IMG/M metagenome (GOLD analysis project Ga0172372, IMG submission 114544) | Freshwater microbial communities from Kabuno Bay, South-Kivu, Congo - kab_092012_9.5m | ecosystem: Environmental > Aquatic > Freshwater > Lake | place: Democratic Republic of the Congo...
ACGGCTGAAATGGGATTCAGGTTATATGTAAATACCATAACGAAAATTGGGCCTGATCCCATGGAGGTGATCCTTGACCAGGCAGTCCTTCTGCGACCGTTTAATTCCGGCATCGATGAAAACAGTAACGGTAACCGGTATCCGGACATGAAAGTTTATCCAAACCCTGTTACGTATAAAGCGACTCTGGAATTTTCCGTAACGGATTGGTCGGATATAAGTCTGACAGTATACAATTCATCCGGGCAGCAAACCGGGACAACACTTCGGATTGATCATGTAAAAGGCATTGTAAGGCAGGAGTTGAGACTATCCGGTAGCATGCCATCAGGAATCTATTATATACAAGGGGTTGTAACCGGCAAAGAGAAGTCAATAAATCAGACCATGAATGCCCGAATGCTCTGGCTGGGCGGAACCGGGCAGTAATGTCAGTCAAATGAAAAGTGAAATCACCTGTAAAAATTAATTGTGCAGGGTTTTCGTGATTTATTGTACATTTAACTGACCAATTATCTAACTTTAGAATCATTCCAGATTACTTCAAAGTAGTTGATTTTATTGAGGAAATAGACGATTTGATCTAACGGTTACGATATCCTTCAAGAGAATATATGCTCTTATAAGATCAATGATTCCAGTGTTGCTTTTTCTAACTTTTCAAAAGTAGTATCTCTGATCTCTTTAAATACCTTCCGGATGTTACAGTTAGTCTCATCCTTACAGAATTCACATGATCGGTAGGCTTTCTCTGAAACACAATAAAGCAAGGCAATAGGACCTTCAAATTGACGGACAATCTCTGCCAGGTTTACATCCTTAGGGTGCCGGAGAAGATAATAGCCACCCGATTTCCCAAGTTTGCTCCCCAGGATACCTACTTTCTTTAATTCAAGCAGAATGTTCTCAAGAAAACGTTGCGGGAGTTTTTCGCTTTTCGCAAGTTCACTGATCAGTATGGTCCCATTTCCATATTCCTTGGCCAGCCTTGTCAGTGCGACCATCGCATACCTTGTTTTTTGTGAAAGCATAATATGTAAATTATCCGTTTTTACTGATTTCCTTTAATTTGTTCAAATCCTTGATGATAATCTTCCGTCCTTCAAAACCAATCAATCCCTCCTTATTATATGTAGATAATACAGTTATCACATTTTCATGCGAACAGGCTGCAAATTCCGAGATCTCCTTTCTTGTTAATGTGAATTCATATTCCGTATTCCTGTAAACATTTTCCCATAAGAAAATCAGGATATCTGCAATCCGGCCATGAACATGGTTATGCGCAAGGCTGATAAAGTTGAATATCGAGGATTGGAACATATCAGATGATCTTTCAACCAAGGATAATAAAAACCTGCCATGATTTTGCAGAACACTGAGAACTTTACGGTTTTCTAAAAAGCATATATCACAGTCCTCCACTGCAACAATGGAAAAGATATTCTTCTCTCTGAAGAACAAATTTGCCTGACCGATTAGTTTAGGCCCGGAGACCACCGTCATGATATAATTCTTTTTTGCATCCTTCTGGTAAGTAAACTTTACAATCCCTTTGTGCATAAAGCCAATACTGGTTGAAGTTGCCCCTTGCTTTAAAATCATCTCTCCCTTCTTGAATTGCAATTGATTCGCATTACCGCAAATATGTTTTCGCTCGTCCTCACTTAAATAAGCACGTGCGAAACTATTTAAGAAACAATTGTCACAATTGAACAAGTTGTAAGGTTTTCCGATTGATTCCATTTTTTTAGATAGTTGAGTATAGAAAAGTTAAGATTCTGGTATTGAATGTTCCAGTCAAATGTACACTAAAATGGTGAACATAGTGTATATTTTTGTAAAAAAATTTATTACAATGGAAGTTCAAAAAATAACCCTGTTTGGTGGCTACGGTAAAGATGGCTCGGCAGAAAAAGTAAAAGAATTCAGCATGGAGGTTGGAGACATTGTCAGCATTGTAGGGCCAACCGGATGTGGGAAAACAACACTGATCAATGATATTGAACTTTTTGCCAATCATAATACACCGTCCAGCAGAAGGATTTCCATCAATGATAAACCAGTGCCAGAGGATTTTGTCTTTGATCCCTCAAACCATCCAATCGCATTGATCTCTCAACACACAAATTTTCTGAGCGATTTGCCTGTAGAGGAATTTCTGACAATTCATGCCAAGGTACGGGGAGCTATAGATATCAAATCAATTATTACTGAAACCCTGAACTTCGCCAATGAGCTCACAGGGGAAGCCATCATGAAGGAAATTGCAATGACAGAATTGTCAGGAGGCCAGACCCGTTCATTATTAATTGCTGATGCCGTAGTAATTGGCAATTCCCCGATCATCTTACTTGACGAGATAGAAAATGCGGGCATTCATCGCACAAAAGCACTCGAGTTACTGAAAAAGTATAAAAAAATTTTTGTTTTTGTCACTCACGACCCCTGCATTGCACTGATGTCAGATTTCAGGATTGTTATGAAAAACGGTGCTATGCAGCAACTTATCCATACTCGTCAGGAAGAAAAAAAAGTTGTTTACAAAATGAAACAAATAGATGATATGATGCTTGATTTCAGACAAATAATAAGGTCCGGGGATGAACTTACCGAATCGGTGTTCAATAAAAGTTTTAAAGTGTTAACCTTTTAATTGACCTATATGAAAATTGTGATTTTTGCTGGTCCGCCAACATGTGGAAAAACTACGGTGATTCGCCAGATATTAAAGCGTATGTTACAAAAACAAATTAAAACAGCCTATCTTAAAATCGATGTACTCTATGCCGATGATGATACCATCATTGAAAAGGAGTTCGGCATCCCGGTCAAAAAAATTTATTCCGGTGAACTCTGTCCGGATCACTGTAATGTGGTGGTCCTTGATGAAGCAGTAGAATGGGCTGAGAAATCAGAAGCGAGTTACCTTTTTGTTGAGACTGCAGGATTGTGTCTACGTTGTTCTCCTTATGTGGAAAATTCTTTGGGGATCGTTGTCCTTGAGGCGACCAGTGGTATGAATCTTCCCCGAAAGATAGGCCCCATGCTAACATTGGCCGACATCAGTGTAATTACGAAAATTGATCTCATCTCCCAGGCAGAAAGGGAAGTGTTCCGATACCGTGTCCTTGAATCCGCAAAGGGGATCATCGTAGTTGAAAGTAATGCCTTGTATGGAATTGGGATTGATCCCTTAGTAATACATATTCTTAAAACTCCTGTAGTTGAGTTTCCCATGTATCTCCGGGGAAATCCACCTGTTGGAACATGCACAATCTGTGTAGGCAAAAAAGAGATTGGCGCAAAAAATCATTTTGGGATTCTTCGAACCCTTGAACAGGAGCTTCATTATGTCGGTGAATAGAAAGAATATGCCGGAAAGCATTATCTATCTTGATAATGCTGCAACAACCCGTATAGATGAACGGGTAATGAAATCCATGATCCCTTATTTGTCTGAAGTATATGGTAATGCATCAAGTTTGCATTCTATTGGAACACAGGCAAAAGAAGTTCTGGAAAACTCAAGAACCATAATTGCAAATTCTCTTGGGTCAGATGCCAGTAACGTATATTTTACCTCAAGCGGGACAGAATCCAACAACTGGGCACTAAAGGGAATCGCCTATGCCAACCGGAATAAAGGTCGGCATATAATCGTTTCCTCCATTGAACATGATTGTGTAATTAACACATGCAAATGGCTTGCTGATGAAGGCTTTTTTATTACTTACCTTCCGGTTGATTCGAATGGTATCATCGACACAGAAGCACTGAGACAAGCGATCAACCCTAAAACCATCCTCGTTTCAGTGATGCATGCCAATAATGAAATCGGCACCATTGAACCCATCGGGGAAATTGGAACGATTTGTAAAAAACATCAAGTGTATTTTCATTCTGATGCCTGCCAGTCTTTCGGGAAAATTCCTCTTGATGTTGACAAAGCCGGGATCGATCTACTGACAATTAATGCACACAAAATATACGGACCAAAAGGTATTGGAGCCCTATATATCAGGAAGGGCGTAAACATCGTCCCACTTTTACATGGTGGTGGTCAGGAGGGTGGTTTACGATCTTCGACTGAAAACCTTTCTTCAATTGTTGGTTTTGCCCTGGCAGCTAAATTATGCATAAACGAATTCAGGAACGAAGCAGAGCGATTATATCTGCTCAGAAAGAAAATTGAGAATTTTCTTTTCTCAACTTATGAAAATGCTTATATAAACGGGCATCCTGATCAGCGGCTTCCAGGTCACCTTAGTTTCAGTTTTCATGGTCTGGAAGGAGAAACAATCCGATTGTTACTTCTTCTCGATGAAATGGGAATTGCCGTTTCGGCAGGATCTGCATGTTCTTTAAATGACCAGTCACACAACGCTTCCCACGTTCTGCAAGCAATAGGGCTTAATCCGTTTGAAGCCAGAGGGGCTATAAGGGTAAGCATGGGACGATTTACTACCGAAAATGAAGTTGATATTTTCATGGATTCTCTAAGGCAAGCCTTATTTAGTCTGACATCTATATATTCGGAATATTCTGTTATGAACCGATGACCAATGAAAAATGCGAACTTATTCACCAATCACCTTAAAAAACAATGATATGGAATTACAAGTATCAGAAAATACGACATTGAATCGGTTACCGGGCCTTGACTGCGGGGCATGCGGATACAGAACCTGTAATGAATTCGCCGTGGCAGTGGAAAATTCTGAAACCTCCATGAAGATGTGCATTCACATGAAAAAAAACGGATCGGATATAAACAGCGTCCCAAATTGTATCAATTGCAGGGATGCCGGTCAGGTAGGTGAAAAAATGGGGTGGAAAGATCATTTAAAGCGGGATTTCGATTTTATCCTTGATTGCTTTGAAAATGAACCTGGTCCAAGAGAGACCATATTACCTTATAACCCGCAATTGATCAAGGAACTTGGGGTCAAAAAAGGTACCATCATGATAGGTCGTCCAATGGGAATGTCTTGTGGCTGTCCTATAACTCATTGCGGAGTAGTAACTGATTCTGATCCACGTAATGGAGTAATCAATTGGTGTGTTACCGGGCCTCTAAGGCCAAGATCAGAGGGATTTGTCGATATAGGATATTATGTTGCACAAGGATATGAAGGACTGATCAGAGAATCAAAGGAAAAAATTGAATTGGGCCGGAGGTATTGGTTCCTGCCTCGCAGATGCATGCTGCAATGGAGACACAGTGGGCTTGTCAATGCTGTAACAAAACTTTCCGATGGTAGTTTCAGAGTGAGAATTGAGGGGCTTTTCATAGGATAGTCTTCACTTCTTAACCAGTCGGGTTGTCAGAACGGTTTTTCCAGTATTTTTGTCATGTTTTAATTTTTTATCATCCTTGGCCAGTCATCCGATCTTTCAAGCGGAAACTTTTTCCTGGATTCTGAGATTAATTCATTTTGAGTTAAAAATTATATCTTATTCAAATATACAAGCATATTCTGTAAATCAATTTAATCAACCGACCTGACATTCCAAAATCCGGGAAAGGTATCCTTGAGTGAAGATGACCTGTGTGAGACGAAGCAGTTTCTGCCTTAAAAAAATAGTTTGTTAATTTTGCATTCAGAAGGTTTTTCCTGCATGCGTGTAATCCGGTTTATCCTTTTATTTATATCCTGGCTGACTATTTTGTGTTTGCCGGCCCAGGTGTCAACCTTCAGTAAGCTACAAATCGACACCTTAAAACAGGGCAGGCCAACAGCAGGTCTTTACCTTGGTTTTTATTTCATGGAAGATGCAGTGAGGTACCTTTATCTCTCTTCCACTGCATCGGGACTGATCCTCGATTCGAGGAATCAGCACGAGATCCTTGGGATCATAAATTACCAGGGGCTGAAAGAACGTTCGACCAGCAATACGGGATACATTTATGCTCACAGCAACCTGTTCAGACACAGAATGGTGAATGGTTCGGCGAAACTCGGCAAGATCAGCTTTGAACCGTTTGCGATGTTCCTTTTTGACGAAGACCGTGGGATCAATGCTCGCTGGCAGACCGGGGCATATGCGGTCCCATTAATTCTGAACAAGCCAAAGATCAGGATTCAGGCGGGTATGGGATTTCTTTATCAGTGGGATCGCTATGACCTCCTCCCCCCTGATTACGAGGGCTGGTGGTCGGATGAAGATTGGAAGACGATTTCGCAGAATATCCGTGAGCTTGATTCAAAAGGGACGGGTTTCGAATCCCGGGGCGGGATCAGAGCTTCTGCATACATAGGATTCTACAGCAGTCTCGGTAAGATTTTCGACTGGAACGTCATTGTGTTTTATCAGCAACCTTTTACCAGCAGTTTCAGGGGGACCCCTTTTTACGATATCTCATCTGACTTCAGGACGCCTTATCCCTGCATCACTGTTGAAACCTGCATGAGTTTCAAGCTACTCAGCTGGCTGGCAATGGACCTGAGATACTACATGCAGCACGATCGGAACCAACTCACATTCTACCTGCCGTATTATATGTATTATATTACCATGGGCGTATATTTTGTGATCTGACTTCTGGTAGCCTATTCTTTATTCCTCTATTATTTTACACAAAAACCGATAGGTTTCCGATCAGATCGGCTGCTTTTCTAACCCGCTCCAGATACGGAAAATCGTCGACAGGTACAATAGACTTTTTCAATGCATAATATACCGTTAAAAGATATGCCTTGTCATTGATGCGTGAAAGAGAAGAACTGAAACTGGCCGTTTCATTTTCCTCCGTTATGTTGAATTTGTCTGCATTTAAAACCTCGATGGGTTTGTCGAATCCCAGCATCATCTTATATGAATTTGTAAAGGCAAAGGGAAAGTAAAATCCTAATTTCCTTTGACCGGACGGCATCATTCCTTCAACCTGACGGATGATCCCTTCCAGTGGAAGGTTAAACAATGTATCTTCCAGTTTCAGAGTTTTATTCTTTATCCGGGAAATGTAGGATAACTTTAAGGAATACGGGAAGTCGGAGGAATAGGATTCAAGGTGAAGTGTATCTATCCCTGCTTCTTTAAACAAAATTTGAGCTATTTGTTGTTTCCCGGTAGGATTATTCTGAAGAGAGTCCATGATCTGCCATAAATTCCTGGTAAATGTGCTGTAATCTCCTGTAAAAGTCGCCTTTGCCGTGATTCTTAACACCGAATCCACTGGCGAAATAAGAACCTTTCCGGTTACTGTTGAATTATTTTCACTGTAAGAATGTTCAGGAATAATAAGCATCCTGATCCTGAGGCTGTCATCCCTGCTAACCAGTACCGCAGTAGTTCCCCTGTATTCAGGGGCAACTTCGTCCAGCTCATATCGTGTCCCGTTATACCCGTGAGGTTGTATAATATGATAGGAATTTTTTGCATCCCTAAAAGCAAGAAACACATTGGTCACTTCCCCTTCCCTGAAGAAGCTCATATCGAATGACCCTTTGGTTTTAGGTCTCACGAAACAATAATAATATGGCAGTTTTAAGTATTCCAGCATCTTACGGTACGATTTTATCAAGTTTCTCTGGTCCATATAACGTCCTGAAAGAAAATACCCGATGTTGTATTCCTCCTCATTGGGATGTACCGGGCAGATATTAACTTTGTCTTTTACATAATTATAAAACCTGCAAAATTGGTAGAGGGAACCTGAATCGGACAAAGATTTGATTTTCTGTTCATAAAAATTGAAGAAGTAGTTGAGCTTATTCCAATACTGGGCGTCATCAGGATTAAATTCGTTGATACATGTAAAATATACATCGGACCAGTTCCTGGGACTGGGGTTGAAATTAAACAGGGGATCCAGCGGCTCAACGAAAAAGGAAATGTATGGAACCTCGCAGGGCATGCATGAATAACGCCGGTCCCTGAGTGCCGGAATCATGTTCATTGAACATTTCAAAAGAAGTCTGGATGAATCTTGTTCAATGACGGGTTTTGGCATACCATTGTAACATTTGTAAGATAATCTGAATTCTGGAGATGATTGGAGGTGGAATTCCGAATGAAGGCAGCAAAGCTCGGAATGAAGGTAGACATTGAACAGCGAACTTTCTTCATAAGCTTCCTGCTTGCCTTTAAAACCCGTCTCATAGAAACCGGAAACAAACCGGGTGAACCGGTAATTCGGGTAATGCTTGATACGCTTCTGAAGGATGAGCTCGATGTCGTCTCCGATCTCAACAGCCGGAACAGGAACCTTATATACTATATAATCAAATTCCCCGTCGCCGTTTATATCCGTTCCGGTTTTCAATATATCTGACTGATTAAGATTTACGATCTTCCCGTTGGGTTTGATCGTTCTGGCATCAAGAACTTTAAGAGTTTCAACTCCGGGATATACGACTACAGTAATATTGGAAAAAAAGTCCCTGGCAACCATTGAAAGGATCCTGATCCTCCGGACCTCTGTATGGAAGCTTGCCCTGTAACCGTATGCGAGCTTCTGTAGATAAGAAATCATCACGGCATCCTCTTTCAAAAGAGAATCAGGGATTACGGTCATCTTCCCAGGGGAGGACCAGACATAACCGAAAGATTGTGCATCTGCAGTGAATACAATGAAAAACAACAGAAAAATAAAGGGCAGGCTAATCGGTCGTTTCAACGACAATAACATCGTTAAGGTACTTTGAAATTGAGGTAAAACAGTCATAGAAATGTTTTTGTGATTCAGAAGCGATGTCGGTATTTCTTATTCTGAGGTTATAATGAAGTGCAAACTTCCGGTTGGAAGAATTATGCCATAACCTGAATTGCGGATCGCCCCCGATATCTGTTTCTCTTAGTTTAGCTCCTTTAATAGATGTTCCGGTTTCTATTGAAAGATCGAACCAGTCGTTCACCTGATAATCTATCAGAAGGTCTCCTGAGCCGGTCTGGGGGAAATCTTTATGCATCAGAGGTAGGAAGTTTAGCGGGATGTATGTTTTACTATCGAGGACATAAATCCCTGATCCGTCCAGGGAGATGTGGCACCTGATCAAAACCGAGTCAGCCCATACCCTGAAACTTATCATGGAATACTCAGGTACTTTCGAAAGATTCCTGAGGAATTCACTGATTACCGGGGTATAATTCCCTGTTCCCAGTCTCCTGAATAAAGAACGAAGCCGATCTCCTGCATAACCTCTGACCATGATCGACATTTCTCCGCTACAGGATTCTTTGTTAAGCTGCAAATCAATCCTGATGGTAGTATTATTTGCATTCGTCTGTGGTATTCTGTAAAAAAAAGGATGACTGCCTTTACTCCCGAATACAAAGAGTGTCCGGTTTTCAATCATGTTCCCCGGACGTGCTGGGGTGGCATTTGAATTTGTTGGATCAAGCACCTGCCAGTTTTCAGATCCAGGCATCCTGACCAAACAAACCATATGATTACCGCCGATTAATGAGGGGAAATCCATGTCGAAAGCATGGTCCCGGGTTGAACAGATTGCCAGCCGGGCGTCGAAACCTTTCTGATTCAAAGCCTGGCAAAGAAAGTTTGCTTTGTCCTTACAGTCCCCCATCCGCAGATTTATGATCTGGTTCACATTCTTTGGGAGAATCGTCTCCATTCCACGGTAAACATTGATATATCGGATTCTGTCACGGGCAAATTCAAACAATTTTTTGATGATTGAATCCGGGTTTGAGGATTGTCCGATACTGTCGATCATCTGTTTTGATATTTCGTTCGGATCCGTTAATGCCTGGAGATGCTTCACGTACCATTCGTTCAGGTAATCAGTCGGATCGTTATGTGAGACCGTTGGGATAACGATCATCCTTACACCCGGGTAATGTTGTCTGACAAAGGCCGTGGATTGATCACTTTGCCTGGACATAACTAACTCAACTTTCGATGAGACAATCCTGAAGGAATATGTCCTGGAGCCATCGCTACCAACCGTACTGTCGATCGACAGATGGGTAAGGTAACGTGCATAATCCAAGTGAAAGAAGAAAGCATGATCTGGCGGTATGTGAATGACATAATCTGAAGTATCAGCCAACAATGCATTAAAGGAAAGAAAGTCAAGAAGCATAAGTTCCCTGCAAAATGATTTGAATTTCAAGTTGAAGATCATTTCCTCAGGCAGGTTAAAACCGGCCAGGAACATTGACTCGTCATAAAATTCCATATCTGAATTTTTGCTCTGCTTCGTATATCGGAGATCCTTGATCCTGCGCCATTTTGATTTTTTCCTTTCTGCAGCCTGGTAATCTATAATTTCCGTAAGTGAAGAAATGGGAAATGTCAGCTTGATGCCGCAGTTTGCAGTGGTTCCTGTAACTTCAACATTGCTGAAGAATCCTGAATCTGTTACCTGTATATCTTCACTGTATTTGTAATACTTTTTTTTCAGAATATTATCCGAAGCAAGGAGAGGGTATGCCTGGTACATGCAAATCAACATCCACACGATTACCTCCCGGAAGAACTGTAGTATTGTGTGATATTTCATTTTAAAGCAAACAACATTTTTTTCTGTATCTTTAAGAAAATGCAAAGGATTTTTCTTTCAGAAGCAGTGACACCGACCGGTAAAATCGTTTAAAATTAAAACAATTCTACAAATCTTTTAAGGTTGTATCCATGAAAAGGCTGCATCTTAAACAATGTTGTTTGGGGCTTTATTTATTCCAACGATTCTACTTGCTATCATCATGATATCTGTCTTCTTCCCAATGGCAATATACTTATGATCGCACTTGATCTTTGCAATTCACAAGTGCGTGAAGATCTCCGAAGAATTTAACAAGCTGGAAATGGAGATGACCTGGGATAGAATCTCAATGAAGGGAAAGATACCCGGTAAATCCCAAAAGAAAAAAATCTAATGAACGAGTTCGTGAAATTGTTAAAAAAACAGTTGTTTATTAATCATTTATACTAAAATGTTTTTTAAGTTTGTGAGCGCGAAAGGGGTTACAATGTGACCCCTTCTGCGCCCGATCACTAAAGAAGCAAACAGAATGCAGCTTTATAATTATTTGGAAGAGTTCATTGATGGACTTCGCTCCGAGGGAAGGTTTTCCTTTACTTCAAGTGAGCTAAAAAACCAATATCAGTTCTCTACAGAAGCAATAAAAAAATCTCTTCAGCGGCTTAGAAGAAAAAAGAAAATAGTTCAGGTACGGAAAGAGTTTTATGTCATTGTTCCACCGGAATACAGTGCCACCGGGATTATTCCCCCGTCATTCTTTATACCAGATCTAATGAACTTCATGGACCGGGATTATTACGTCGGTCTGCTCAATGCTGCATCATATTATGGGGCAGGACACCAACAGCCTCAGGAACATTTTATAATCACGGTTCCTCCGACTATTCGACCTATTGTCAGTCATTCGATAAAAATTAACTTTTGTAAGAAAAAGAGTTGGGACAATCGGTTTGTCATTGATCAGAAAACGGAAGCGGGATATCTGAAAATCTCTTCTCCAGAGCTGACAGCATTAGACTTAGTATTTTACCAGGATCGCGTTGGAGGACTTAACAGAATCTCAACTGTTTTACAGGAATTATCTGAACAAATCAAACCAAATGCACTCCGGGATTGTTCAAAATCATTCAATATAATCTCAGTTGTTCAGCGCCTGGGCTTCTTAATGGAAAACGTATTGGAGCAATCTGATTTGGTTAAGCCCTTGAAAAAATTTCTTTATGATACAAAATCCTTTCCATTGTTATTGAGCACAAAGGTCCCACAAAATAAAGACCTACAAATGGAGAATGACTGGAATATAATTGCTAATATTAGTGTTGAACCTGATTAATAATCCCATTTGCATTCATTAAATACACTTGTAATTAAACAACATTTATTGCTATTTTATACATTTGAACTATAATTACTTGAAATGAACAAAATACAAGAAATAATAGCACAACCAGAAGGGCGACGCCTTGAGTTCAAGGAACAATTACCTTCTCACGCTGAACTTGCAAGAACAATTGTTGCTTTTACCAATGATGTTGGCGGAGAATTTTACCTTGGTATTAAAAACAATCCCCGAGAAGTCATTGGAGTTGAAGAGTCGAAGCTCATTGAGATTGAAGAGAAGATTACAAATATCATCCCAGGTGGGAGTACCCAGTTATAGCAATTCGTGAGGCAATACGGAATGCTATTATTCACAGGGACTATTCCTTGAGTGGAATGGATATTAAAGTTGCCATTTTTGACGATAAGATTGAGATAACAAGCCCGGGGAAGCTCCCTCCGACTATTGACTTTAGTGATATGCTCTCCGGACAATCCAGTATTCGCAATAAAGTATTAGCGCCAATATTCAAACGTCTTGGGATAATAGAACAATGGGGGAACGGATTAAAACTTATTGCTGAAGAACTGAAGGAATATCCAGAAATAGGATTTGATTGGAAAGAGCCAGGAATGAGTTTTAGAGTAATCTTTTTCAAACTCCATCAAGAAATCAAATCCATCGAGAATAGACGGGAGGAAACTGATAAGATAACTAGGAAGAAAACTGATAAGATAACTAGGAAGAAAACTAGGAAGAAAACAGGTGAGAAAACTGGGGAGAAAATCCTTAGTCAAATAAAAAGTAACCCTAAGATTACAATAAGAGAATTGCAAAGCAATACTGGATTCAGCCGTCAAGGTATCTATTGGAATATATCCAAACTAAAGCAGGAAGGTCGAATTGAAAGGGTTGGCCCTGATAAAGGTGGATATTGGAAAGTACTAGACAAAAATTAATGTTGCCAGGGAACATTGATCTTTACAAATCTCTTTTTCGTGGAAGGGAGGATCTCTTTGCTGTTCGATAGGAAAAGAATGGTAAAGCTACTTACTTCCCAAGTTATGATTATGATCCCTACCAGTTTCGCTTGCACAAAATAAAAGGCGGGACCCTTCAAACTTTCCAGGATTCAGTTCCACTCATTCAAGGATTTTCCCGGAATATCCTGCAGGTTTTCGGTATTCCAGTTCCTCCTTGTGATTGAAGTGTCAATTTGTACACTTCCTTCTTGCTCTTTTTACAAAAAATGAGATCGTTACGCCCAGCAGGATCATGCACATTAACAGCGGGAGCAGGATCATATGTATGGAATTGTAGATGACAGGATAGTTCGGGGGACTTTTGTGAACCAGATTGCCGGGATTGGATTTCTGCTCATCGATCATTCTTTGAAACATATCTGAATAATTCTGGTCAACGCATGCAGCCCTTTTCAGCATCTCTCCCTCACATCCGTGAAATGCATAAGGGAAACCGTTCTTACAATACTGCTCCTCAAGCGGTCTATAAAATATAAAGCCGGTGAACAGGTCTTTGTATCTCAGCCCTTTTATCTTTATGTACCTGGCGTCGAAAAGATCCTCCCCGAAGGGACTGCCTTCAAAATCAAATCCCGTCGGGGGATTTCCCGAAAGGCGGAAAGCTGCATCCCATTTGCCGTTCTGAACGGGAACAAACGCCCACAGATACTCCATCCCGATTGAGTTGAGCATAATATTGCCTGCCTTTCCGGGTAAGGCTTTCATGATAAAAGCCGTCGTTGCCTTGTAATAATTCTGTCCGTTGGGCGGAAGCCCGTACCCGTGATAGGTGTTCATGATGACAAGGGCTTTTTTCCTGGCCTGCCGTGACAGAATTTTCGTGTAGGTATCGATAACCACCGACGCCATCAGGCTGTCGCGGTTCCGGTTCCTGTACTTTGCCTCGAAGGTATCATGGGTTGCCGTTGCCCAGTCGATCCTCCCATCCGTAAAATACCACCTGATCTTAAGGCTGTCGGGAAGTGTGACGTTGATCCGGTTGACAGACCTGAACAGATCGTAAAGATTCGTGCAGTCCCAGAGGGGCCAAACGGCCGTGCTGTTCCTCTGAAGTTTGGCAGTGGCCATTTCCAGCTCCTTTTCGTTTTCAAACTTTGTTACAAGGTATCTGTTCAGCGAATCTTGATAACTTACCGACCCGCACTCGGTAAATATGTTCCCTGCCTGCCTGATGAATCTCGGATTTTTTACCAGTTTTGAGATCAGCTCGTACTGGGAATATTCTGGATGCATCCGTTCGGAGATCACAACAAGGTCATATTTGTTGAAAAGACCCAGGATATATTCCACAGGGTCTTTCCTGTTCGCGTTGATGAATTCCGAGTAACGCCCGACTTCCGGCGTGGCTGGATAGGAAAGCGGAAACCGTCGTGAAAAAGAATCCCTGTCCGGGACCAAAGGATATACCGACACGGCCGCGTACAAGAGGTAAGTAGATACGAGGATCGCGAATGCACCGGAAAGACTCTTCTTCGATCTGACTTTTTCTTTAATGGTTACGGTTCCTGAATAAACTTCCCACCATGCTGTCTTGTAAACCAGGAGGTATATCAAATAGATGATAAGGATCAGAAGCATCGCTGCTGCTGTTTTGAGCACATGGGTATGCAACGGCAAATTGCTGAACAAATAGAGGGGAAGCGAGATTCCCAGTATGCCCTTCAGAATGACTTCCCTGACCAGCAATCTGCTTATACCGGGTTTTTCACCGGAAAGAGCCACGACTTTAAGGTTTGTGAAAACCTTTGCCGGGGTCCTTCCATCCAAATAGTGGTAAGAGAGGAGGTAATAAGCAATGAATGTGGATATGAAGATGATCGAAAAAGGGCAAAAAGTAAACTTGTAAAGGATAAATTGAAGCAGGGATGCAAAAGAAAAAATTACTGCAATATCCAAGATTGTTGAAACAAACCTGAGCCAGAGATATGATGATTTTTTCAAGGGGAGGGAATATGATCAGTATAAATTTAACGAATTCTAAGGCAGGTTATTATGGACAAATCCTTAAGTGACAAATCAGCCATTAAGCTTTTCTTTAATCTTGCATTTAATGCTGGTGAAGAGTTTGACCAGTTCATCGACTTCCTTAAAGAGTTCCGCCGATTTTGTTCGTTGAACTGACCTCTTTCTTGTTTTTCCATAATTAAGTTTTCTGCTTAATCAGGAAAAAGGGAAAAAGTGATAGGTTGGACGAGAAAAAAAGATAAAATGTACCCGGAGCCGGAATCGAACCGGCACGAACTTGCGTTCATTGGTTTTTGAGACCAACGCGTCTACCTATTCCGCCATCCGGGCGAGGAGGGTGTGGGTGTGAGTGTGGTCGAAGTGTGGGTGTGGTGTGAGGACATGGGCATGGGTGTGCAATAGAGGGGGCAAAGTTAGAAAATCCGGGGGAATTGACATCAGAATAAATAATCTTATTAGACCATTTTTTATCTTTGTGATCATAGAGGAATCTCATGAAAAAAATTACCGGCTGTCTGATAATAATTGTTGTCTCTTTTCTAGTCTTCCCCGTTCGTGGCCAGGACAGTCTTCACTTTGTTTCTGCAACCACAGGCGCAGCCTGCCAGGTAATAAAAAAATATGGGAATTTCCTGGTAACAGGTACAGGCTCTACCCTCAGAATTTATAATGCAACAACTGCCATTCCTTACGAATTGGTCTGGGAATACCGCTACAGTTCAGCTATCGGTCATCTTCTGATCAAAGAACATTATTTGTATGTGGCTGCAAATTACGACGGACTGACAAAATGGGATATTTCTAATCCGGTTTATCCTCAAAAGGTCTTTGAGATATGCAGGGCTGTGAATTCAGAACAGTCCCCGGTTCTTGATGTCGACATTGCCGGTGATACACTTTTTCTTGCAAGATTTTCGAAAGTGTCGGTTTACAAAGATTATGGGAACCACTGTGAATTTATCACCGATTTTGGTGCCGTGTCAGGTACTGCTAAAATCCTGGGTGTCAAAGTTAAAAATGAAATTGTCGCATACACCGTTGCCGATCTTTTTTCCCAGAACGGTGTCTATCTTTACAACACCCATTCCTATACTCCCCTGGGGTTTTATCACCAGTCATATTGCTGGCCCGAAAATGTGATCTGGGGGAAAAACAATAACCTCCTACATGTTCTTGGAGGAACAAATGGGATCAAGGGTTATTATTATTCCCTTGATATCAGTAATCCTTCAACTCCTCTGCTGGTGTATTGCGATACCATTGCCGGTATCCCCCTGATGTCGGTTGGTAATACACTGAATGCAGAAAATATTAACGATACCATTTATGTGGCAACTACAGCCGGGCTGAAACCTGAAGGTCCGCTTGATACGGCTTATGTTCGTGTTTATGATGCCACGGATCCATCCGAGGTTCACCTGATAAACTATCTTCCCGCCGGATTATGGCATTTCGACGTGGCTGTGGATCCTCTACGATACTATGTCGCTTCGGAATGGTACGGGATCCTCACGGGTGATATCTCCAATTTCACACATCCCGTAGTTCTCGGACTGACCCGGACGGGTGGATGGAATACCTCGAGTGATAAATCGGGAAATTACCTGGCAATAGCCAATGAAGGATACGGTTTTAAACTTTATGATATCCACAACATCAAGGATCCTCTTTTAACAGGTATAAATAATGCTCCGGGATTCTGCCAACGCATCCGGTTCTCTGCCGATGGGAATTATATCTATGCATCCTATATGACGACAAAAGGATTCCGTGTATTCCGATGCCCTTCATTGGAACCGATGGACTCTCTTTCCCAATTCCCCGGGCTTGGTAAAATGCAGGTTTGCCGGAACAGGGTATTTATTCAAAATCCAATTAACAACAAAATTAATATCCTCAATGTAAGCAATCCTTCATCCGTGTTCATTGATACTACTTTGAGTCTTCGGATCAACGATATGATGGTCAGTGATGAGAAACTTTTTATTACCACGAATGATAACATCCTTGTGTATGATATCGCCCTGGAAAATCTCAACCTGATTGCTTCAGAAAATATGTCATCCGGACAGACGGCTAATGAACTTGGAGCTTACGGTGATACCGTTTTTGTTTATGTGAAGAGTAAAGGATTGGTGAAATACCATCTTACTTTCACCGATCCCGGATATTCACTGGTAGAACAAAATACCTGGACCCTGTCCACGGGTGAACCTACCCTTATGGCTGCCGATACCTTTGGCCTTTATCTCTCTTATCGCATGAAAGGTTTGTTTTTTTATGATCCTGAATCCATGAACCTGAAAAATTATTACCGCGGGGAATTGGATTATAAAGGATACCCAAACCAATGGGGAGTTCAGGAATTATATTGCAAAGACAAACTAACTTTTCTCACTGAATATTTTTCGCAGACTACCATTCTTTCATCCGATAATAAACTCAATCCTGGAATCGACCCCCCTTTACCGCATATGCTTCCGGAACTTCATGTTTTTCCTAATCCATCTGAGGATATCGTTAGGGTGAAATTCAAAGACGAGCCTTCCCGTAAGCTGATCATACAGCTTTTTGACATAACCGGAAAAAGCGTCATGGAGATTCATGATGTTAGAGGTGGCGAAGTTTTGGTTGATCTTAAAAATCTTTCCGGCGGTATGTATTTTATATCCTTGAAAGAAAATGGGACAACCATAGCAATAGGGAAATTTGCACACATTGAATAAGATCAAAACCCGGATATTGCAAATCGGGTTATCGTTTTTGCAAATTCACGGCAAGTGTTGAAAACCTTTCCTTGCATCTGAATGACGGATATCTTATTTTTACCACCATATTAAGCAGCGTTCCTTATGGCAACAAAAGTCAATATTTTTTCGGGTCAGGGGACTACTTACCTGGCGGAGAAAATTGCTCAAAGTTACGGCACTGAGCTGGGCAAAGTGTCCGTTGTTAAATTTGCCGACGGTGAATTTCAACCGTCATTCGAAGAGAATATCCGTGGTACAGATGTATTTCTCATTCAATCTACTTATGCTCCCTCCGATAATTTGTTCGAGTTGCTTATGCTTATCGATGCTGCCCGTAGGGCATCCGCCCGTACCATTGTTGCCGTAATACCTTATTTCGGTTATGCCCGCCAGGACCGTAAGGATAAGCCCCGTGTATCCATTGCATCCAAACTCGTAGCCAACCTGTTATCGGCAGCAGGTGTCAACCGCGTCATTGCACTTGATCTTCATGCCGACCAGATCCAGGGTTTCTTCGACGTTCCGGTCGACCACCTTTACGCTTCATCCGTTTTCATACCTTACCTGAAAAGTCTTCACCTTCCTGATTTGATCTTCGCCTCTCCCGACACCGGAGGAACTCGTAGGGCCGGGTCGTATGCTAAGAACTTCCACACCAACTTTGTCATTTGTTACAAACACCGTTCAAAACCCAATGAAGTTGAAAAGATGGCCCTGGTCGGGGATGTTACGGGGAAGAATGTGGTATTGCTCGATGATATTGTCGATACCGGCGGGACTCTCTGTAAAGCTGCCGACATCATCATGTCCAGCGGTGCAGCCTCTGTCAGGGCAATGGTTACCCATCCGTTATTATCGGGTAAAGCTTATGAATCGATTGAAAAATCAAAACTCAATGAACTTGTGGTGACTGACACCATACCCCTGCAGAGAGAAACTCCAAAAATAAAGGTTGTCACTACCTCTGATCTTTTCGCCGAAGTAATCCGCCGGCTAAAAAAGAAAGAATCGATCTCTTCCCTTTTCAGGTTCTGATAAAAAAGATACTGGGTGCTGGATAAATGATATCCTTAATGATGTATCTTGAATCCATCACCCTTTGGAATTACCGAAAATATTCCTATTTTTGCAGTCCATTAGCCCCTTTCCCTGCAGCCTCACGTAATGGGGAGGGGACGGAGGTGGGGGCATCAACAATTCATAAATTCATTAAATCAACAATTCATTATGAAAACGGTATCATTGAGCGGCTCCCTCCGTGGGAGCGTAGGGAAAAAAGATGCCAAGAAACATCGCCGGGAAGGTAATATTCCCTGCGTTATGTACGGCGGAAAAGAACAGGTTCATTTTATTGCCAGTGAAAAAAACCTGGTTAAAATTTTAAACACTCCGGTTGTTTCCATGGTTAAACTGAATGTCGGGGAAAAGGAATATGAAGCAATATTCCAGGATGTACAATATCATCCGGTCACCGATCACATACTTCATGTCGATTTCCTGGAGATCCAGCCGGATAAGCCGGTCACCATCGGAGTTCCGTTCAAGCTGACTGGGGTTCCGGAAGGGGTTCTCAAAGGTGGTAAGCTGGCCAGGAAGATGCGCAAGCTGAAGGTCAAAGCTTTGTCAAAAGACTTGCCCGAACACATCGATATTAATGTGACTTCGCTGGAAATAGGACAGTCGATTAAGGTTTCCGATCTTACCCTTGATAAAGTCACTTTTCTTGACTCTCCCAACAGCGTTATTGTCGGCGTTCGCACTGCCCGTGCCGTTGTTGAGGAGGTCCCCGTAACTGAGGAAGGCGCTGTTGAAGAAGGGGCTGAAGAAGGCGAAAAGAAGGAAGAGGGCGAAAAGAAGAAAGAAGCCAAGTAAGTCTTGAAATATCTTATTGTCGGACTCGGCAACATTGGTGACGAGTATTCGAATACACGCCACAACATCGGTTTTATTGCTGCCGATGCTGTGGCGTTTTCTTTTAAAGTACCTTTCGGGTCAGGACGATATGGCGACATGGCAAGGACGACTTTCAAGGGCCGGTCTATCGTTATCCTTAAGCCTTCTACCTATATGAATTTAAGTGGGAAAGCGGTCCGCTACTGGATGAATAAGGAGAAGATACTCCCGGAAAATATTCTCATCATGGTTGATGATCTTGCTCTTCCCTTGGGTACCCTTCGTTTACGAGCAAGGGGAAGCGATGGCGGTCACAATGGCCTCATCAGTATCATCGAATACCTTGAAACAACCGATTTTTCACGCCTCCGGATCGGGATTGGCAGTGACTTCGCCAAAGGCTACCAGGTAGATTATGTCCTTGGCCGGTGGACTGCCGAAGAAGAAAAAATCCTTCTCCCGCGTATCGGAATGACAGTAGAACTGATAAAAAGTTTTATCCTGATCGGCGTGGAACGTACGATGAATTTCTTTAATAAAAAATAATGTTCCTGATTTTACTGTTTCTCCTTATCAGGCAATCACAGGTATCGGATTCCTTGCCGTATTGTTTGCATTTGTCGTATCATTTTTTCCACCCTCTCAGCTGCCAGTCGGAAGCCCTCTGGAATATGTAGGATTAGTTATTTGAGGAACGGTTCTTTTTACCATATTGCCATTCTTAATTACTTTCGGGAAAAAATAATTATTTTTACCTTCACTATTTATTTTTTAACACCAAATTTATGGAATGGATCCTTACAGGTTTTCGCCAGCACCCTGAACTGGCGATTTTCATGACCATTGCCCTGGGATTTTTTATTGGAAAATTTAAATACAAGACATTTTCCCTCGGTAACGTCACCAGCGTTCTGCTCATCGGGGTCATTGTCGGGCAGATGAAGATTGACATTTCACCCGAGGTCAAACAGGTATTTTTTCTGATTTTTCTTTTTTCCGTCGGATATAGCGTCGGACCACAATTTTTTAATAGTCTGAAAAAATCGGGAATTCCTCAACTCATATTTGCATCCCTGATGTGTGCATTCCTATTGGTGATAACCTGGCTGCTGGCGAAGATGATGGGATATAATGCCGGCCAGGCCGTTGGTTTGTTTGCCGGCGCACAAACTATCTCAGCTGTGATCGGGGTGGGAGGCGAAACCATTAACTCACTGTCCCTCGATCCGGCCACGAAACAAACCATGATCAATGCCATTCCTGTATGCTATGCGGTCACCTATCTCTTCGGCACGATTGGGTCAGCTATTGTTCTTGCACAGCTCGGTCCACTTTTCTGGGGCGGTCTGAAAAAAGCCAGGAAACAATGCCGTGACCTGGAAAGTAAAATGGGTGTTGACTCTGCAGATCAATTCTCCATGATCTCTTCTTTTTCCAATATTATTTTCCGTGGATTCAACCTGAGTGAAAATTCCATCGCCCTCGGTAAGACAGCAGCAGAACTTCAACAATATTTCATTTCTAAGGGATATCGCATCTATGTGGAGCGGATCCGGAAAAAAGGCACTCATACTACTTTGGATATTCCCGGTGATTATAAATTCGAGGCACATGATGACATTGTATTACAAGGCAGGGGTGACTATTTGATATGCGAGGAAAAAGAGATCGGGAGGGAAATATTTGATCATCAGCTGCTTGCCTTCAAAGTGGAATCGGTCAAAATTTTGCTTACGAACAATAATCTGGATGGCTATACCTTCACCCAATTGAGTCATCAGCGGTATGACCTGAAAGTCTCCGTACAAAAAGCGACAAGGGGCGGTATTGAAATTCCCCTATTACCACAGACACAAATACATACGGGGGATATGCTTTATCTGATTGGCCCTGCCGGTGACGTCGATAAAGCCGTAAAATTGCTGGGCATACCCGATGTCATGACTGACAAAACCGATATGATAGCCCTGGGTCTTGGTATCTTTTTAGGTGGTTTGGTTGGCGTTCTGGCATTGCATGTCGGAAAAGCAACGTTAAGCCTGAGCACCAGTGGCGGTGCCCTGATTGCAGGATTATTTTTCGGGTGGCTCCGTTCTAAACATCCCAATCATGCCCAGATCCCGGAATCGGCCTTATGGATCATGACCAACCTCGGGTTGAATACATTTATTGCCATCGTAGGCATTTCAGCAGGACCCGGATTTGTACAAGGATTTCAAGAAGTAGGGCCGATGTTGTTCGCGATCGGAGCGCTGGCTACAGTGATCCCATTGTTTTTTGGAATTATCATGGCTCGGTATGTTTTTAAATTCGACGTCGCTTTAGGACTGGGTTGCTGCTGTGGTGCACGAACGACTACGGCCGGATTACCGGCTGTGCAGGATGCACTTGAAAGCAAGCTCCCGGCCCTGGGATACACTGTGACCTATGCGGTCGGAAATACTTTATTAATCATATGTGGAATAATTATTGTCTTTTTAATCAATTAAACAAAAAAATATGAAACCTGCCATCCCGAAAATCAAGACATCCCGTAATATCCAGGAAAAACTGGAACAGATAAGCCCATTTGAATTGAAAAACAATTTGATCGACCTGGCCAATCATCACACAAATAAAAGCAGCCACACTATGCTGAACGCCGGGCGCGGTAATCCCAACTGGATTGCAACCACTCCCCGGGAAGCATTGTTTACCTTGGGTAAATTTGGCTTGGAAGAATGCAAAAGGGTCATGAATTACAGAGAAGGTCTTGCTGGTATTCCTGAACAGAAAGGTATCGCCAAACGCTTTGAAAAATTTTTAAAAGAAAATAAAAACGCTGCCGGAATCCGTCTCCTGTCTGACCTTTACAGATATGGGCTGAATCATCACCATTTTGATGCCGATGCATTTGTGCATGAATTGGCCGAAGGAGTGATCGGTGACCAGTACCCGGTGCCGGACAGGATGTTGAAACATCCAGAAGCCATCGTACACGATTATCTTGTGCAGGAAATGTGCCTCAATAAACCACCTAAAGGCCTGTACGATCTTTATGCCGTGGAAGGTGGTACGGCAGCCATGTGTTATATTTTCGATTCATTGATGGAGAATTTTCTGATCAACCGGGGCGATAAGGTTGCATTATTCGTTCCGATCTTTACACCCTACATTGAAATTCCGGAACTCGACCGCTTTCATTTCAGGGTCATCCATATCAATGCAACAGGAAAGAATGTTGATGGAATGCATAATTGGGAGTACCCCAACCGGGAACTTGATAAACTGAAAGATCCGGAAATCAAAGTTGCATACCTGGTCAACCCAAGCAATCCACCCTCTGTTGCCCTAAGTGCAAGAGAAAGGAAGAAGATCATCGATATCATCAAAAAAGACAATCCCAACCTGATGTTTATCACCGATGATGTATATGGCACGTTTGTCAAAGGATTCCGTTCGCTAATGGCCGAAATCCCACACAACACTCTTGGGGTTTACTCATTCTCCAAGTATTTCGGTTGTACCGGCTGGCGGCTCGGTGTTATCGCGCTTCATGAAAAGAACATCTATGACCGTATGATCAAAGAGCTTCCGGAAGCGAAAAGAAAGGCATTGTATAAACGGTATCATTCCATTCACCTTCATCCCGACCAGTTGAAGTTTATCGACCGTATCGTCGCGGACAGCAGGATGGTGGCGTTAAACCATACCGCAGGATTATCGCTTCCACAGCAGATGCAGATGATGATGTTTGCAGCATTCGCACTATTCGACAGAAAAAATGCATATAAACAAATCACCGGTAAGATCGTTCAGCACCGGCTTCGCCTCCTGTTCGAAGGGATGGGTTTCAGGATTAAACCAAATCCAAACCGGGCAGGTTACTATGCCGAGCTGGATATCATGCTATGGGCACAAAAGAATCATGGCAGCGATTTCGCCCGGTACCTGAAGGAGAACTATGAACCCGTGGATGTTCTTTTCAGACTCGCTGAGCTTTGTTCCGTCGTCTTACTTAATGGCGGTGGGTTTGACGGACCGGAGTGGTCGGTTCGCGTTTCCCTGGCTAATCTTGATGACAAATCGTACACTGCTATCGCAAAGGGAATAAAAACCATCGTATTGGAGTACCTCACGGATTGGGAAAAAAAGAATTCAAACAAGGTTAAAAAAGTAAAAAAATGAAAAAGAGACTGACTTTCATTTTCCTTGCTCAACCTGATGTCACTGCCATTGTGATCACTCATGGTACAGATACAATGGAAGAGACAGCCTATTTTTTGAACCTAGTGGTTAAAAGCGATAAACCGGTTATACTGGTAGGTTCGATGCGTCCCTCTACCGCCATCAGCGCCGAAGGTCCCGTCAACATATACGATGGCGTTGCCTGTGCCGTTTCACCGGAGTCGAAGGGGAAAGGAGTCATGATTGTGATGGATGATAAAATTCTGGGCGCCACAGGGTCCAACAACCCAGTTTGATGAGGTGGATGACAATAAATATGGTTTCGCCGCTTCCTGGTTCAAGTCACCCCAAAAATCAAGAATATTGCTTATGCTGGCTTTAGGTAAAACTACTGATTATAACGAAATCCAAAGAATGTTTCTGGAATATTAACTTCAGGATTCTATATCCATCCCATAAGCTTGTAATACCCAAGCGCTGCAAATTCCCGTAGGATCAACTCTTCATAGTGGAGGTATGTCCAGAATTTATATCGGAGGGTGAGGTTTTTACCCACGTCGGGAATAAATTTTCGTCCGCCCAGTTTCATGGCATCAAAGGAGAGGTCGGTTTCAAGATCCTTTTCAAAGGTCGGAATCCCGTCGACTTTCAGAAAACCGATCTTTTTAAATGTCAATACAGCACGATAGAGATGCTCAGGGGAGGTAATAATAAGAATAGCCACTGAAGAGACAATCTTTCGAATGTTCAGTGCTTCTGCACGGGTGTTGGCACCGGAATTTTCATACAGGATTCGTCCCGGACTGATCCCCCGGAGGATCAGTTCATTTTTCATCTGGTTAATAGAACTGAGACTATCGGCCGTATCGCCAGGCAAGGCAACAATGACTTTTGCCCGGGGAAAATAGTTCGCCGTTTTGGCAGCATACCAGCAACGTATAAGTCCCGATTCGCTGGGCATACCACCACCTCCCAATACGACAATATAATCGGGAGGCCGGTTGACGCTTGCTTTTTTCATTCCCATCCCATATCTAATCCAGAATGGGGCGCTGGTAAAGGCAAGGATGATAATCAAGGTAAGAATACTGCCCAGGGTGATCAGAATGATTTGAAGGGTGCGTCTCAGCGTTTTCATTAAATAGCCTTGATTTTTTTACGGACGATATCCGATATCTCTTCCGTGGAAATCCGTTCCTGTAACATGGTATCACGGTCGCGGATGGTTACCGTATTGTCCTGCAGGGTTTGATGGTCGATGGTAATGCAATATGGCGTTCCAAGAGCATCCATCCGGCGATAACGGCGACCGATGGTATCTTTTTCCTCGTAAAAACAACGGTGTTCGAACATCAGATTATCCATTATTTTTCGGGCTTTTTCGGGTAATCCGTCTTTTTTTACAAGGGGAAGAACCGCAATTTTAATGGGTGCCAACCCGGCCTGGATACTTAGAACTACGCGTTCGGAACCGTCTTTCAGCTTTTCTTCACGGTAAGCTTGGCTAAGGATAGCCAGGAAAGTACGGTCGAGACCGATGGAAGTTTCCACAACATAAGGAACATAACTTTCATTTGATTCGGTATCGAAATACTGGAGTTTCTTTCCCGAAAATTTTTGATGAGCATCAAGATCAAAATCGGTACGGGAGTGAATCCCTTCGATCTCTTTGAACCCGATAGGGAATTCAAATTCGATATCAGCCGCGGCATTGGCATAATGGGCCAGTTTTTCATGATTATGAAAACGGTACTTGGATGCCGGTATTCCCAATGACAGATGCCATTTCAGTCGCTCTTCCTTCCAGAATTCGTACCATTTCAGTTCCTCGCCGGGTTTGACAAAGTATTGCATTTCCATCTGTTCGAATTCACGCATGCGGAAAAGAAATTGCCGGGCAACGATCTCATTGCGAAAGGCTTTTCCAATCTGCGCAATCCCGAAGGGGATCTTCATGCGGGCAGTCTTCTGTACATTCAGGAAGTTTACGAATATACCCTGAGCCGTCTCAGGTCGAAGATAAATTTCACTGGTGTCTTCATTCACGGAACCCATTTGGGTTGAGAACATCAGGTTGAACTGGCGTACGTCGGTCCAGTTCTTTGTGCCGGAGATTGGGCAAACGATCCCGATCTCATCAATAAGTGCTTTGATATCCGCAAGGTCATTCTTTCCTAATGCTTCATAGAAACGGGTCTTGACGGCATCGATTATTACCTGGTTTTCCTTTACCCTGGGATTGGTTTCCCGGAACATTTTTTCATCAAAGGATTCACCGAAGCGCTTTCGGGCTTTCTCTATATCTTTCCCGATTTTTTCTTCCATCTTCAAGAGATGATCTTCTACTAGCACATCGGCCCTATACCGTTTTTTCGAATCCCTATTATCTATCATCGGGTCGTTAAAAGCATCCACATGACCGGAGGCCTTCCAGGTGGTGGGGTGCATGAAAATGGCCGAATCGAGCCCAACGATATTTTCGCGGTGTTGAACCATATCTTTCCACCAGTATTCCTTGATATTATTTTTCAGTTCGACGCCAAAGGGCCCGTAATCATATACAGCGCTTAATCCGTCATATATTTCACTCGAAGGGAAAACAAAACCATATTCTTTTGCATGTGAGATGATCTTTTTGAAAAGATCTTCGTTTGTGGTCATGTGTTGTGAAATTTGGGCGCTAAGGTAGGGAAAAAGAGGAAATTTTTATTGTTTCTGTTGAGCTTGCAGGAAGGCGTTTCCGAGACGTTCCAGGCCGGTGGAACAGTCACGGTTCGGCAGATAGGCTTCGATAAATATGAGTTTGTTTTTTTCCCTGGCAGCGGTTTTCATAGCTTGCTCCAGTTTTTCCTCCGTTGTAACCCGGATACTTAAAACAAATGATCCATCGTCAAACACTCCGGGCAGTTTTGAATACTGCCACCTTTGGATATCGTTATAGGGTCCGTCCTTGTGGAGGCGGCGTTCGATCAGATAACCGTCGTTGTTGATGATTATTACCACGGCAGGACAACGTTCCCTGATCAGAGTTGATACTTCCTGTGCGGTCATTTGAAAAGCTCCGTCGCCGGAGAGGACAACAGGCCGTTTCCCGGGACGTGCCAGTGCTACGCCCAAGGCTGCCGGTGTACAGTACCCGATGGAGCAATAATAGGCCTGAACAATGAAGTTTTCGGCTTCTTCTATATGGAATTCCGGAGTTGCGCAAAAGGCGTCGCCGGGTTCAGACAAAAGAACCATCCGGTCGTCAAGATAAAAGTTAAGGCATTCGTAAAGTCGTTTTGCAGTCAATAAACACGAAGGTTCAGGTACGAAAGGTTGTTTGGGTCGATAGGATTCAGCCGGGTGGGAAGCCAGGTATGAACGGGGTTGAACTGCCAGGGTTAGTTCTCTTATAAAATCTCCAAGCTCAATCTGCTGATAATAATGACTTCCAATTCGGGCTTCTCCTCCTCCAACGCGTACCATCTTCCTGTTGTTAAGATTCATACTGAATAGTCCTGTATCCAGGTCGGTCATCCAGGCTCCAAGTGACAGTAGACAGTCAGAATCCTCCACCTGCCGGCGTATGTGTTCGCGGCTCCAGCCACCTTGATAAATGCCGGTAAACTGGGGATGGAGTTCTGGCAATACCGACTTGCTGCTGAGCATAGTCGCAAATGGGATTTCGGATGTTTCAATCAGACGAAGCGTATCTTTCCCTAATCCGAAGCGGAGCAATTCCACACCGGCAAGGATTATAGGATGAACGGAGTTATTGAGCTTTTCAGCTGCATCAGCGACACAGTCAACCAGGTTTTCTTTATTTGAGGGTAACTGTGTTGTATAATGTAGCTCTCCGGGTGCACGGCATACAGCATTTGTTATATCGGCAGGGAGTTCAAGGTAGACAGGCAGTTTCAAGGCAACGCAGTTTTGGATAATACGGTCAATCTCATCTGGGGCCGTGTTTGGGTCGGTCAGAATGGCTGCATCGGCAGTTATTTTCCTGAAGATATCCAGTTGAAGATTGTAATTGGCAACGAGGTGATGAACCAAGGCCCCCGATTCCCGGCGGCGGGCCGGAGGGGCACCGGTGATGACGATAAGAGGCACATGCTCGGCATAAGCACCTGCCACAGCATTCAAAATACTCAATCCCCCCACGCCATATGTAACAACTGCCGCTCCTGCTCCATTCAGCCGTGCATAGCCGTCAGCGGCGTAACCGGCATTCAGCTCGTTACAATTACCCACCCACCGGATAGGACTTTCAACAACGTTGTCAAGGAAATCGAGGTTATAATCCCCGGGGACTCCAAAGAGGTGCTTAATGCCGATTTCCTTCAGGCGATGGAGGAGGTATCGTGAAATTGTGTAATCAAAGTTCATAAAGTATCTTTTATTCAAGTGTTTTGAACTCAATTTTTATCCGGCAAAGTTATAGCATTAAGCCGTTGAATGATTTTCCGGTCGTAAATTCATAAGAAAATCCATGTCCTTTTACTTTGACAACTTTCCCGGCAACGGTTATATGGATGTTTTCCGCACAGTGGCGTGATTTTAAAATATTTATAAGGGTAAATGCCTTTTCAATTCCATCTCCTCTCCGGTAATTGATAACTTCGTCGGGTAAGGCAAGCCTGTTTTCAGAATATATCGATTCGTCGGGCCATGACAGTAATTCATGATAGATATCTATAACATCCAATTTATTGAAAAAATCAACTGAAACCGGATTTCGTTCGAAAGCAGCTTTAAGAAAAGGTTGCCAGTCGCAGGAATCCATGTGTCGGCCGGTGTAAAAGGCGAGGTCGGCAATAGGGTTGGAATTACGCATCGATTGAAGCTTTAATATAATGTCCTGCCGGAAATCAGTTGGTGAAATAGTGAAATGGTGGGATGGTGAAAAGGATTTATTCTCCGAGGGAAGACGTGGGACAAGGTGAACGAATTTTTTCAAATCGGTTAGAAAATCCTCTTTCTCTTTCAGAGAAGGAAATTTTTCGAGGAGGACATGAATGAAATCTTTATATGGCTTGGATTCAAGGGTTTTATCCTCGGGTGATAATATCAGCCGGTCAGGAAAAACATCAAGATTCATTTCGTCTTCATCTATCTCGCAAAGGAGTTTTTTTCCCATTTTGTCCCCAAGACGATTTTTGCTCCCATGTTCAAAACCGAATGCTCTCTCCAGTTTGATGTATTTATTTGTCCCCTGACAAAAAAAGGTGATCTGGAATAATTTCTGGTACCGGCTGTAATCCCTCAGAAAGTTGATTAAAATTTCGAAATTTATCCGGGTCTCCAGATAATTCGCAAGTTTCTCACGAAAAAGGTGAAACGCAGTTTTGTCGATGGTGGCTTCGGGATAAAGAGTATGGATCCAACCGGTATTATGGGCTACGATGGTAACCTCTTCATGTTCGAGGGCACGCCGTGCAAGGGCAGAAAGTTCGGTTCCATTGTACCACATCGATTTGGTGACAATGCGACGGTTATTCGTTAAAATTCCTTCCTCGATAAGAATGAAATTCTGTGAATGAAGGGGGGTTCCCATCATGTATATTTTTTCCAAAGGAATTTCCGCAACAATAAAAAGAGCAGCAGTATAAAGGCATGCGAGTGAGACGCATTCTCCGGCGCCGGCCTGATGGTTTAGCTTAAAACGAAAGGCATTCATTGCTTCAACCGTTTCCGTTTTCCAGTAAGGAATAATGTCAGTATCGTATTTTTCGAGGCCAAAATGACGGCGGATGTCGATATTGAAATAATATTTATCACCCTGATAGCCGAAGAGGGCATTTGATTTTTCCAGTTTGTCAACATCAATAAAATCGCTGAACCGGTTAAGTTCAGTTTGTTTATCGGTCAATCCCCAGGTTTCAAGATCAAGATTGAAATCGTAATGATCCATGATGTACTGCTTCACCCGGTGGATTTTTTTTACAGGCTTCATCTTTTGAATACCTGAAAACCAGGGATCGTCTCTCCATTTCCAGATCTCGGGCGACATGATATTGGCCAGTACAAGGGCATAAAGGAGATCCGGAAAGACAAAGATCTCCATATCGGAAAGTGTAAAGGCTGAGGAGTACTTCTCGAGCAGTTTTTTATCCATGGATTTTAAGTTGGTCTGGGTAGGTTTTCGGTCGACAAAGGTACATTGTTTCAGGTTTTCTTTTTTATCTTATATTTGTGAATCAAAACCAATAACTATGTACTATTCAGGATTTGAAATCGTTGAGATTGCCGTCCGGATTGAAGAAAACGGCCATGCATTTTATTCCCTCGCTGCCGACATGTTCAGGAAGCCGAACGAAACCAGAGGATTGTTCCTGGACCTGGCATCAAAAGAGCTTGTTCATATTGCCATATTCCAGAAACTAGCCGAGAAATTTGAACCGGAGAATTACGACTTCAGCAAAGAGGAAGCATCCGGTTATATCACGAATCTTGCCGATACCCATATTTTCGGAAAAAAAGATTCAGGTATTGACCTTGCAAAAAAGGTTAAAAGTCCAAAAGAAGCCCTGGAAGCTGCTCTCAGGTTTGAAAATGACAGTGTGGATTTTTATACAGAACTCGCCAAAAGGACCCACAGCGACTCAAAAAGACTGATCCAGCAGATCATAGACGAAGAAAAGGAACACGCAGCCGAAATTAAGAATTTCCTTTAAGGTACCCTTATTACCTAAATCAACCCGCTAAATAAAAAAGGGAAGAGTCCCAGGATCAGGATCAAAATGGTAAGTACAACGATCAGGGTTTTAAATGGGCTTCCGGCTTTAAGCAGGATTCCTTCGTCTTCTTCAAAATACATGGCAATGATGGGTTTGAAGTAATAGGCCGCACTAATGGCTGACCCCAGTATTGCAATAATTACCAGCCATGTGTATCCTTGTTCAATGGCAGATGAAAACAAGAAAAATTTAGCCATAAAACCGGCCAGTGGCGGAATCCCGGTAAGGGAAAGCATAGCGATTGTCAGGCAGAAAGCTTCCAGCGGATTATTCTTTGCAATTCCATTCATGGAGGCGAAAAGATCGTTCCCTTTGGCTTCCCTAACCAGGATCAGGATTGCAAATGCAAGAATCGTAGCAAGGGAATAGGAAAGAGTATAAAACAAGAGGACATTTGCCGATTGGCTGCTGAAAGCAATTATCGTAAGCATCATATAACCCGAATGAGAAATGCTGGAATAGGCCAGCATTCTTTTAAGGTTGGGTTGATAAAGTCCGGTCAGATTTCCGATGAGAATCGTCAGGATTGCAAGGATTATCAGTGTGGGCTCCCAGATATCATGGTTCCCGGCAAAAATACTGCTGAAGAATCTGTAAAGCGCAACGATACTTGCCGTTTTAACTACTGAAGCCATGAAGGCAGTGAGTAAAGTAGGTGTTCCTTCATATACATCAGGTGCCCAGAAGTGGAATGGTACTATGGCTATTTTAAAGGCCAAGCCAGCAATAAACAAAAACAGCCCGGCGAGAAACATTGGAGGAAGATGACCTGTACAGGAGGCGACAAATTCGGCGATTTCCTTAAGGTTGAAGGAATGGGAAGAGCCATAGATCAGTGCGATCCCAAACAGGAGGAAGCCCGAGATAAAGGAGCCCATCAGGAAATATTTTAACGTTGCCTCGTTGGAGGTGATCGCCTCTTTGTGGCTGCCGGCAAGAACGTAAAGGGCGATGGAAAGGGTTTCAATACCGAGGAACAGCATGATCAGGTTTCCATAGGAGGTCATCATTACAGCTCCAACCAGTGCAAATATCATTATGGCGTAAATATCATCCAGTGGCCGTTCGACGGCCTTGTAATAGTGTCCGGCAAAGGCAAATATCAGGAACGTTGATAAAATCATGACCGCATTAAAAGCGATGGCATAGTTATCGGCGATCATCATTTCGTTATAGTAATGCCGGAAAGTGTTCCATTCCATAAAAGTCAGGCACAATGCGGCAAGCAAGCCCACCAGGATCAGCAGTAACAGCCATGATTTCTTTTTCAGGATCCCGAGAAACAGGACCAACACACCAAGTACCGACAGGGAGATCAGGGTAGCCATTTAGTGGAGATTAGATATAATTTGAAGAATATCCATGTTTACCGTTTGAAGAAACATCCCGGGGAAAATTCCAATCCAGAAAATAATTATTACCAGTGGAACCAGTGAAAGCATTTCAGGAATGGTGAGGTCTGTCATATTCTCTGTCACTGTGTTAAGCTTCCCGAACATTGTCCTCTGATACATCCAGAGCATATAGACTGCACTGAAAATGACGGTCAACCCTGCTATAACCGCAAAGACGACATTGTATTCAAAAAGTCCCAACAGCAGGAGGAATTCCCCGATAAATCCGTTTGTTAGTGGTAAAGCAACACTGCCCAACAGGATGATCATAAAGAATATCGCCAGCCGTGGAGCTTTGCCGGCAATTCCGCCAAGTTCACTTATTTTTCTAGTGTTTACTCGTTCCTGGATATAATCGATTATAATAAAAAGTCCGACGATGTTGATACCATGGGATATCATCTGTATCACTGCGCCTTCCGTGGTTTTGAGGTTAAGGACAAAGACACCTGCTGCTATGAGACCGACATGTGCGATAGAGGAATAAGCGACTAGCCGTTTCATATCATCCTGACGGATAGCAATTAAAGAAGCATAAACGATGCCAATAATGGAAAGGATGACAGCGATGGATCCATACTGTTGTAAAGCCTCTCTGCATACCGGAACCAGCAGACGGATCACTCCATAAATTCCCATTTTCAGCATGATGCCAGAAAGCAGCATGGTTCCTGCTCCCGGAGATTCAGTATAGGTGTCGGGTTGCCATGTATGAAACGGGAAAACAGGCATTTTGATTGCAAAGGCAAGGAAGAAGGCAAGGAAAATCCAAGTTTGTTCGGCCGGGGTCAGGGTTGCATGGTATAGGGCAAAGAGATCGAAGGAATGAGGCATGGGGGTTCGGAAATACAAATAGATAATTGCAACCAGCATAAAGAGACTTCCGGTGAAGGTATAAATGAAAAATTTGAAAGTAATCCGTATTTTATCGTTCCCACCCCAGATAGCGCAAATAAAATATGCCGGGATGAGTACAAGCTCCCAGAAGATATAAAAAACCAATCCGTCGAAGGCGGTAAAGACACCGATAAGAGCCATTTCCATTATCAGGATCAACCCATAAAAAGCCGAAGGTTTTTGGTAAGAATGATGGAATGACGAAAGAATGATCACCGGTACAAGGAAGCTCGTCAGCATAACCATGAGAAGGCTGATTCCATCCATCCCGAATTTCAGGATTATCCCTGAAGAACCAAGCCAGTCGGCAGTGAAAAGAAGATGGCAATGGCATGATGTTTTGTACTGGATAAAGGCCGCAACAGTTACGCCAAATTCAATCACCGCTGCAGCCAGTGCATATAGCTTTATATATTTCTCATTCTTTAGTGCAAAGAGTGGAAGTACGAACAGCAAGGGCAATATGATCAGAATGACGGTAAGCATATATCAGATCGCGACATTAAGCAATAAGATCAGGATGATTCCAAGTATCATCATGAAGAGGTAAAAACCGGTATTTCCCGTTTGGAGATACCTGATTGTATTCCCTGTCCTGATAACGAGATCCCCAAAACCATTGACAATCCCGTCAATGAGCCGGACTTCCAGGATACGGTGAAAAAATGCTGAAAGCCAAAGAACAGGTTTCACAAAGAGGATATCATAGAGGTCATCAATGTAAAATTTCTTTGATACAAGTAGTTCCAGAAATGGTTTTTTTGCATCATCGGGCAGAAGACCTTTTTGTCGTATGATGTAACGGACAAAAGCCAAATTACCCATAACAAGGACACCGAGGAGCGTAATTCCCATCAAAATCCATCCGGTCGCATGAGTGACTGGTTGCTTATTTTCCATAATGGCATTCGAAGCGGCAAAAACCGGTGACAGAAATTTTTCGAGACCGGTATTTCCTCCAACAAGTTCCGGCAGATTGATCACTCCTCCAAAGACAGAAAGCAAGCCAAGCAGGATCAAAGGAAGGATCATCACCCAGGGGGATTCATGTAGATGATTCTTTTGGTCAATTGTACCACGAAATTCTCCGTTGAAAGTCAGGAACAGCAGCCGTAACATGTAAAAGGCGGTCATCAGAGTACCAATGAACAGAAAAAACCAGATCGCATTTCCGGATTCAAATGCTTTTGCAAGTATTTCATCTTTGGAGAAAAATCCTGCCAATGGTGGTATCCCTGCAATGGTGAGTGTACCGATTAAGAAGCTCCAATAGGTTTTTGGCAGGGATTTTTTCAGGCCACCCATATTCCTGATATCCTGTGTCCCTCCGAGGGCGTGGATTACACTGCCAGCAGCCAGAAAAAGAAGCGCCTTGAAAAAGGAGTGGGTTGTAAGATGGAAAATAGCGCCTGTGAAAGCTCCCACGCTTAATCCGGTAAACATATATCCCAGCTGGCTGATGGTGGAGTATGCCAGTATCTTTTTAATGTCGTTCTGGAAGATGGCAATAATAGCGGCAAACAGGGCTGTTAATAAACCGATAATCCCCATGATAGCCATAGTAGCGGGAGCCAGCGCATAAAGAATGTTGGAACGGGCCACCATATAAACACCTGCCGTAACCATGGTAGCCGCATGGATCAGTGCCGAAACCGGGGTAGGACCAGCCATCGCATCGGGAAGCCAGGTATAGAGTGGGATCTGGGCGCTTTTTCCACATGCTCCGATAAGTAGCAGGAGAGTAATGGCGATGAGGGTGCTATTTTCAACCGGCAGGTTTTTTGCCTGGTTGAATACCTCGGAATAATTAAGGGAGTTGAAGGTCGTAAATATCAAGAACATGCCCAGTAGGAATCCCAGGTCGCCTATGCGGTTCATTATGAATGCTTTTTTGGCAGCATCGTTGAATTCCTGGTTTTTGAACCAGAATCCGATTAGCAGGTATGAACAAAGTCCTACTCCTTCCCAGCCAATAAAGAGGATCAAGTAGTTTGCCCCCATCACCAGGAGAAGCATGAAGAATATGAAGAGGTTCATATAAGAGAAGAAGCGGTTATATCCTTCGTCTCCCTTCATATAACTGATCGAATAAAAATGAATGATGGAACCTACACCGGTTACGATCAGCATCATCAGGATGGAGAGGGGATCGATGAGGAAATCGAATGAGACTGAAAAGCCAGCAATGTTTATCCATGAGAAAAAATGGTGAACTGGTGAAATGGTGAAATGGTGAAAATTAAAAAAAATAATCAGGGAAAAGATAAAGGAAATCAGTATGGTTCCGGGACCAATAATAGAGGTAATCCTCTTGGGAATAATTCGATATCCTAAACCCAGAATAACAAATCCAAGCAGAGGCAGAAGTGGAATTAAAATTACTACTAAATCCATTATTTTTTCATTTTAATCTACCACTTCAATTTATTCAAAACGTTTATGTCAATAGAATGCGTTGTCCGGTAAATAAGTACCACGATGGCTAGCCCGATGGCTACTTCTGCGGCTGCAACCACCATTATGAAAAAGACGAAAATCTGTCCGGCAGGATCGTACATGTATGCTGAAAATGCAGCAAGCAGCAGGTTGATGGAGTTGATCATCAATTCGATCGACATTAGGATCACCAGGGCATTGCGTTTGATCAAAACACCGATCACTCCGATGCAGAACAAAATTGAGCAGAATATCAGGTAATCGGTGATTGGAATTGTATTTAACGCTGGCATCATCCTTTTTTGTTTATTTCTTAAAAACTTGTCATTCGTCGCTATAACTGTTCCTTCTTCCCAAGAAGTACCGCTCCAACCATCGCTGTCAGAAATAAAATGGAGGAGACTTCAAAAGGCAGTAAATAGTCTTTATATAATATCTTTCCTAAATTTTTTACCAGTCCGATTTGTGAGAGCATCGGATTCGAATAGGTCTGGATTTCATATCCCTTGAAAATCCCGATAAGTACCAGTCCGAGAAGGCACCCTGCTATAATTGCCATTCCTTTGATCCAGATCGCCTTTGGAGATCGTTCATCTTTATTCAGGTTAAGGAGCATTACGGTAAAAAGAAAAAGCACCATGATGGCTCCTGCATAGACGATGACATGCACAACGGCAAGGAATTGTGCATTTAACAGAACATAATGGCCTGCGATCGCGAAAAAGGCCAGGGTCAGGTAAAGAACGCTATGAATGGGTTTTTTGGAAACCAGGACCATTATTGCCGAATAAAGGGCCAGAATTGAGAGAAAAATGAAGATGTATCTGGTGAACATGTACTTTATTTGTTGTGCAAATGCCTTTTATCTTTTTTAAACTCGAGCACCCCGGGGGTTTGCCGTTTTGATATATCAATCCTTCTATCCGGATCAAACGGTTCCAGAAGAATATCTTTCCCATAGATGAATTTATCCCTGTCAAATTCCGATTGAACCGTCCTTTTTGTCAGGAAAATGGCTTCTTTCGGACAAGCCTCTTCACACAATCCGCAAAAGATGCAGCGCAGCATATTAATCTCATAAACGGCAGCGTATTTTTCTTCACGGTAGCGATTTTCTTCTCCCGGTTTCCGCTCGGCTGCCACCATTGTGATGGCTTCGGCCGGGCAGGCAACAGCACATAGTCCGCATGCAGTGCACCGTTCTCTCCCCTCATCATCCCTTTTCAGCACATGTTGCCCCCGGTAGATCTCCGAAAATTCCCTTTTCACTTCCGGGTACTTAATAGTGGCCTTTCTACGGAATAAATGACTGACGGTAATCCACATTCCGTTAAAGATGGCCGGAAGATAGATTTTTTCAAGCAAGGAGAGTTTCTTGTTACTTACCAGTCTTGATTTTTTTGTCAGCGGTTCCATGAATGAAAACTTCAAAACTATTTATTGATCAATATCACAACGCCGGTGATCAGAACATTGAATATCGCTAAGGGGATCAGAGCTTTCCACCCAAGCCGCATTAACTGGTCATAACGAAATCTTGGTAATGTCCACCGTACCCACATGAAAATAAATCCGAAAAAAGTAATCTTCAGGAAAAAGATCAGGAAGCTTACGGCTGCAAATACATTTTGTGATAGTCCCAATTTATCGATGAAAGGGAAATGGTACCCGCCCAGGAACAAAGTAGCCATCACGGCCCCGGAGATGAACATATTGATGTATTCTGAAAACAAGTAAAAACCTAATTTCATGCTGCTGTACTCTGTGTGATACCCGCCGACCAGTTCTGTTTCACATTCGGGAAGGTCGAAGGGAGAACGGTTTGTCTCGGCGAATGCACAAATCAAGAAGATCAAAAAGCCTAATGGTTGAACCCATATGTTCCAGTGAAGACCTGCTTGCTGGTTTACTATTTCGCGCATGCTGAGAGAGCCTGTCATCATAACAATGGAAATAATGGAGAGGCTCATGGCCAATTCATAGCTGATCATCTGGGATGAAGCCCTGACAGCGCCAAGCAATGAATATTTATTGTTGGATGCCCACCCTCCTATCATAATCCCATATACCCCGATGGAGACTATCGCAAAGATATAGAGGATACCGACGTTCACATCGGCAACCTGAAGGGAATAGGTTTTCCCATTGACGATCAGATCGGGTCCCCAGGGAATGACTGCGCTGGTTAGGCAGGCGATGAACATAGTGAGAGAAGGACCCAGGATATAGAGAAATTTGTCGGCCGTGTTGGGCATAAATTCTTCTTTGAAGAATAATTTTATGCCGTCGGCAAGAGGTTGGAGCAATCCCCAGAGTCCTGCACGGTCGGGCCCCAGGCGATCCTGGAACCAACCGGCTACTTTGCGCTCAATCAGGGTTGAATACATGGCGACCAGCAAGCTGAGGATAAGGATCACGCTGGCAAGGAGAACTTTGTATATAAGAAAAGTGGCCATCAGTTTTCAGCTTTTCCGGGTTTATTCATTGCTCCCTTGATTGGTTCAATGATTGAGGGCTTTTCGAGCGTTTCATAATGATTTGCTGAGATCACAGATTGTCTTTTGATTTTTCGCGGACCTTCGATAACCCATTCATGAATATTTTTTTTTTCAAACCTGCACTCATTACAAATAAATGATTCTATTTCTCCGTATTGATCTTTACGTCCGGTAATCCGGTAGATTTCATTACCAAACATCCACGCCGTGACTTTCCCTAAACATTTTGAACAAAGGCGATGAGCATCCATCGGCTTCAGGTACCATACCCTGCTCTTGAACCGGAATGTCCGGTCGGTCAGGGCGCCAACCGGGCAAACATCTATTACATTTCCGGAAAAGTCATTTTCAATGGAGTTGTTAATGAAGGTACTTATTTCCGAAACATCGCTGCGGTACAGTACCCCATGGACACGATTTTCGGTAAGTTGGTCGACGGCATACACACACCGGTAACATAGAATGCAACGGTTCATATGGAGTTTGATATATGGACCAATGTCGATTTCGGGAAATTCCCGTTTCTTTTCCTCAAAACGAGTTCCTTCAAAACCAAAACTATAACTGAGGTCCTGGAGATCGCATTCACCGGCTTGGTCGCAGACGGGACAGTCGAGGGGATGGTTGATGAGGAGGAATTCCACGATCCCTTTTCTGGCTTTTATGACCTCTTCGGAGAGATTATTTTCAACTACCATACCATCCAGAACAGGTGTGCTGCACGATGCCACCAGCTTAGGTAAAGGACGAGGGTCTTTGGCCGAGGATTGAACTACCTTAACCAAACAGGTGCGGCATTTTCCTCCGGTTCCGGGCAACCTGGAATAATAACACATAGCCGGGGGTACGACCCTTCCGCCGATCTTGCGTGCCGCCTGAAGAATTGTTGTGCCATCTTCAACCTCAACAGGAATGTTGTCTATAGTGACTTTAATCATGCTGGTCAATAAATAAATCGTGACGACCGTTATGATCGTGACGGGTAACGATTTCAGGATGTTCTACATGAAATTCAAATTCTTTTCTGAAATGCCTGATTGCACTGGCAACAGGCCAGGCTGCTGCATCTCCGAGCGGACAGATCGTATTGCCTTCGATGTTATCGGCCACGCTGACCAATAAATCTATATCCGACATTTTCCCATTTCCGTATTCGATGCGATGTAACACTTTCTCCATCCATCCGGTTCCTTCCCGGCAGGGTGAACATTGGCCACAGGATTCATGCCAGTAAAAATGGGTAAGGTTCAATGTATTCCGTACGATACAGGCATCTTCATTATATACGATAAATCCACCGGATCCGAGCATCGATCCGCTCACAAATTCACCTTCGGCAAGCGATTCGAACGAAAGTAGCCTCGTATCGCCTGAGGCTGTTTGAAGTATCAGGTCTGCCGGGAGTATCGGAACCGATGAGCCCCCCGGAATTACTGCTTTGAGCCGTTTGTTATCCTTTATTCCCCCGCAATACTCATCACCGTAAATGAATTCTTCAACCGGTAATCCCATTTCAATTTCATAGACACCGGGGTTATTTATGTGGCCGCACGCAGAAATCAGTTTTGTACCGGTACTTTTGCCTATACCAATCCGTGAATATTCTACTCCGCCCATAGAAATAATGGGACCGACTGAAGCAAGTGTTTCAACGTTATTAACAACCGTCGGACATTCATATAATCCCTTATAGGCAGGGAAAGGAGGTTTGATTCTGGGATTGCCCCGTTTCCCTTCAAGGGATTCAAGCAATGCAGTTTCTTCTCCACAGATATAAGCCCCTGCCCCCGGATGTACGAAAATATCTAGACTGAAATTTGTGCCAAGGATCTTTTCACCTAAAAATCCATGAAAATGGGCTTCCTTGATGGCATTTTCCAGAATGCCAACAATATATTTGAATTCACCGCGGACGTAAATATAACAAGTCCTGACTCCAAGGGCATAACTTGATATGATCAATCCTTCTAAAAGCAGATGGGGATTCTTTTCCATTAGGTACCGGTCCTTGAAGGTCCCGGGTTCACTTTCATCCGCGTTGCAGATCAGATATCTTGGTTTATTACCCTTCAGGTCGAGAAAGCTCCATTTCAATCCGGTAGGAAAACCAGCACCTCCCCTACCCCTTAATCCGCTTTTTGTAACTTCCGTTACGATCATTGCCGGCGTCATTTCTTTCAGTGCTTTCTCAACGTAATGGTATCCCCCATTTGCACGATAAGTCTCAAAGTTCCGGATTCCCGGTATTCCAATATTTTTCAATAAAATTTTTCTACCCATTTCTTGTCAGGAGATTTTTCCAGGTCTGCTTTATTTTGCAAATCTTTCAGGATCTGATCAATTTTATCTTTAGTCAAATTCTCATAGAATTCAGTATTCACTTGCATAACGGGTGCATTTCCACAGGCACCAATACATTCAACCGCTTTTAATGTAAACATGCCATCCGGTGTTGTTTCACCGGTTTTAATTTTTAAAGATTCCTGAAGATAATGCAGGATTTGTTCTCCTCCTGTTATGGAACAGGGACCAGTTCGGCAAACTTCAATGACATATTTCCCGACTGGTGTGAGATAAAACATGCTGTAAAAAGTAGCAACTTCATACACTTCGATGGGTTGAATGTTCAGTAAGGTTGCAACATAATCCATCACATCCACCGACAGATATCCCCCGAGCTCCTCCTGCGCGATATGCAGAATGGGAAGAATCGCCGATTTTTGCTGACCGGGAGGATATCTTCCGATCAGGGTCAACACTTTCTTTAGCGTTTCGGGAGTAAAAGATACCGGTTTTCCCTCTTTACTATATAACTTATGACTTACCATTTCACCATCTCACCATTTCATTAATTATCATCCATCTAACTCCCCTGCAATTACATTCATACTACTCATGGTCAGGATCGCATCCGACAAGACTCCACCCCGTATCATCTCAGGTAATGCCTGGTAGTAGACAAAGCACGGTCGGCGGAAATGAAGCCGGTATGGCGTTCTTCCCCCATCGCTTACGAGGTAAAAGCCCAGTTCGCCATTTGCTCCTTCAACTGAATGATAAACCTCCTTTTTGGGTATATCGATCTCGCCCATGACTATTTTGAAATGCCAGATAAGGGCTTCCATCTTACTGTAAACATCTTCCTTAGGTGGCAGGTAAAATTCCGGCACATCAACGTAATGTCTCCCTTCCGGGATATTATCCAGGGCGTTGCGGATTATATTCAAACTTTGCCAAACCTCTTCCTGTCTGACACAAAACCGGTCGTAGGTATCGCCATTCGATCCCAGCGGTATTTCAAATTCAAAATCTTCATACGAGCTGTAAGGATTCATAATCCTGACATCAAAGTCGACACCTGCAGCCCGGAGATTTGGACCGGCAAAACCGTAATTAATAGCTTTTTCTGCAGAGATGGGTCCGACACCGATGGTCCTGTCCATGAAAATCCTGTTCCGCAAAAGGAGTTTTTCAAACTCCTTTAAGACCTTAGGCATCCTTTCAAGAAATTCTTTGATCTTCCGGATGGCCGTTGGTGTAAAATCACGCTCAAACCCACCAATGCGCCCCATGTTTGTAGTGAGACGTGCCCCGGAAACTTCCTCATAGATCTCGTAAACCCTTTCTCTTTCCTGGAAGACATAGACAAAACCGGTTAATGCTCCGCTATCGACGCCAATGATACTGTTGCAGATCAGGTGATCGGTTATCCTGGCCAACTCCATCAGAATAATGCGCATGTAGTTGATTCTTTTATTGGTTTTCACACCAAGAAGTTTTTCAACCGTCATATGCCAGCCAATATTATTGATCGGAGCTGAGCAGTAATTCATGCGATCGGTGAGGGTGGTAATCTGGTAATAAGGACGGTGTTCCGCAATTTTTTCGAATGCACGGTGGATATAACCAATGGTCTGTTCGGTATCTACAATTTTTTCCCCATCGATGGTGAGCACGTTCTGAAAAATACCATGCGTCGCCGGGTGGGTCGGGCCCAGGTTCAGGGTTGTATATTGTTTTTCTTCAGAATTCATCAATAAATTTAATTGCGAAACAAAAGAAATTCGATATTCTTTTCATTCTTACCTCCCGAAGTAACGATCGTCTTTATCTTCTCGTGTTGGATCTTCAAGGGGATATTCCTTTCTCATCGGAAAATAATCCAGGTAATCAACATTCAATATTCTTTTGAGATTAGGATGTCCCTCAAAGATAATTCCATAGAAATCATAGGTTTCCCGTTCCATCCAGTTTGCGGTTGCAAAAAGGTCAGTGACCGTTGCTATTTTTGGATTGTTCAAAGACAAAAAGGTTTTAATACGTATCCGTTTATTTTCATAAAAATTATGCAGGTGATAGATTACTCCCAAGGGTAATCCACGATCGGGATAATGAATGCCGCACAGCGTGGTGAGGAACATAAAATTCAAAAAAGGATCTTCTTTCAGAAAGCGGATAATCTCATGGATAACCGGGTGGGCAACCGTAACAGTCAACATATCCGAAGAGATATCTACTTCGAAAATATCATCGGAGAACTGCTTTTTCAGACATTCGGTGATTTCAGAATCCTTCATCCTATTTTTTCATTCAATAACAGGAATTCCTTTCCTTTTTACTCCTCACTCTTCACTATTAAAGTATCCCATATTTATCAAGTAACTCTTTGTACTCCATAGAATATCTTCGTCTCAATGATTCTTTCCCAACCAGTTCCTGGATCTTCATAAATCCATCGATGATTTGTTCAGGGCGAGGAGGACAGCCGGGAACATAAACATCAACCGGAACAATACGATCAATTCCCTGTAAAACACTATAGGTGTCGAATATTCCACCACTGGCAGCACAGGCGCCGACTGCCAGTACCCATCTGGGTTCTGCCATCTGGTGATATACCTGTTGAACAACCGGTGCCATTTTCTTGGCAATCGTTCCCATAACCATCAGAAGGTCAGCCTGACGTGGGCTGAAACTCAAGCGTTCTGAGCCAAAACGTCCCAGGTCATAATGAGCTCCCATGGTTGCCATGAATTCGATCCCGCAACATGAAGTGGCAAATGGTAATGGCCAGATCGAGTTTTTCCTGGCAATCCCGATTACCTTATCAAAAGTAGTTGCAAACAATCCGGGAGCCATATAGCCTTCCGGGGGATCAACTTTTGTATATATTGGTTTTTTGGATTCCATTTTTATTTATAAACTTTAGCGATTTACCGTCTATTACTCTGATGCTGATTACTTGTTACTGGATACTGGATGTTAGATATTTTATCAAGATACCCGTAACCAGCATCCAGCGACAAGTATCAATCTTCCCAATTTAATGCTCCTTTCCTGATTATATAGAAAAATCCAAATAACAAAAATCCAAGAAATAACATCATTTCCAAAAATCCATCCCATCCAAATTCCTTGAAGTTTATTGCCCAGGGATAGAAAAAAATGATCTCCACATCAAAGAGCACGAACAATATTGCTATTAAAAAATATTTGACAGAAAACGGGAAACGTGCATTTCCCTTAACTTCAATACCGCATTCAAAATTTTCTTCTTTACGTAAAGAATGAATCCGTTTCCTTTTCCCGCCAATGAAATGAGTGACGGTCATGGTCAGGATCACAAAACCAAAAGCCACCACCGATTGAATCAGGATGGGAATATAATCCGATGGAATAAATGGCCTGTCCACTATTTAGAATAATTCTTTACAAAGGTAACTATTTTTTTCAGATCTGGTTCTTTCAGCCCTTTTCCAGCCACTTCCAAATCCATATTCCAACGATCAGCGCGATTAAAGGAATGGCAATTACTTTTCGTTTCAGAAGTGTTTCAACATGGACGAAAAAACGATAAAAACTGTTCCCCTGGAAAAACAAATCATAAAGGATCCAAACAGGAATTGCAAGGACCATCATCAAACCGGGAAAACCCAGAGGATTTTCGCAAACTGCGCCAAAAAAATCACCCCGTATGATAAGAAAGATGGAATGAAGGGTACCACAAGAAGGACACGGGTGTCCGGTGATGTTTTTAAACAGGCAAACCGTTGGTATATTTATGCCATGGTGCATCCCCATAAAAGAAAGTATTGCCCAGCAAATACCGGCACCACCCAAAAGGAGTGTTAAAGTATATAAGCGGTTCCTGGTCATTTACATCAGGAAAGGGCGAAGTTTTTCGAAATTAATTTCGCGGGTGCGTTCCATTATAAGAAACCAGTCAATGATTGTCCAGATGCCTAATCCACCGCAAGTTAGAAGTTTTCCTACCCCCATTCCGACATCCCCTATTATAAAACGATCGATTCCAAGGGTGCCACCCAGCAATGAAATCACAAGCATCAGGAGAGGTTCACGAAATGTCATCGACTGGATCATTAAAAATTTTTGATCATCCATTTTTAACATTTGTTCGCGAATAGAAGGTATTAGATGGCCTTCGAAATATTTGCCATAGGTTATAAGAAACATGTCAACTTTTTGTGCTTCCATATCGTGAAGTTTTGGTACATCCGGAAGATTTGGCTTTCCGGTTCAGCCCCGTTTGATTGATGGTCTCCGGTCTCCATCTGATAGTAAAATTATATTATTTTTCTAAAATTAAAAATCATCGCATAACATTTCTCCCTTGAACCTTTAAGTATAATTTCTATTTTTGTTTCATGAATGCCATGCCCCTTATCATAACTGCAATCGCGATTTTTGCACTTGCCTACCGTTTCTATTTCAGCTTCATTACAGCTAAAGTTCTTACACTGGATGATCGTAACGTCGCTCCTTCAGGACGCTTGTACGATGGACAAAATTACTATCCCATGAGCAAGTGGGTTCTGTTCGGGCATCATTTTGCTGCAATTGCAGGCGCGGGTCCATTGATCGGTCCGGTCCTGGCCTGCCAATTTGGATATTTTCCTGGTTTCGTCTGGATGGTCGTAGGAGCCGTTATGGCAGGTTCTGTTCATGATCTGGTAATTCTTACTGCTTCCGTAAGACACGATGGGAAATCCCTTGCCGAAATTGCCCGGGCTGAGATCGGAAAAATTTCAAGCAGTATCACAGCTTCGGTTGCAACTTTTGTTATCATCATCATTGCCCTGGCAGGACTTGGACTCGTAGTTGTGAATGCCCTGGCGGAATCTTCCTGGGGTACCTTCACCATTGCGGCCACTATTCCCATTGCGATTTTTATGGGAATATGGATGTTCCAGTTCCGTAAGGGAAGGACGATCGAGGCTACGATCATGGGAGTGATCCTGCTGACCCTTGCCGTTATTTTTGGAAAACATATCCCCACATCTTCAGTAGCTTCCTGGTTTACATTTGATCACCAGACACTTAGTCTTTTACTTGCCGGATATGGATTTTTGGCATCAGTCCTGCCAGTATGGCTACTGCTTTCACCAAGAGATTACCTGAGTTCCATTATGAAACTTGGAGTGATCGCAATGCTGGTCGTTGGAATCATAATTGTTGCTCCAAATTTGAAGATGCCTGCCTTTACTTCCTTTGTTCATGGTGGAGGGCCCATTATTCCGGGAACATTATTCCCCTATTTGTTCATTACCATTGCCTGTGGGGCTATTTCTGGTTTTCACGCGCTGATCGGTTCGGGGACTACACCAAAGATGATTATGAAGGAGTCGCATATCAAGACAATTGCCGTTGGTGCAATGCTTTCCGAAGGACTTGTCAGTATTATGGCGTTGATAGCCGCAGCAAGCCTTTTCCCGCTTGATTATTTCCAGATCAATGTTCCCTCGGAGAAATTCCAGGCCATTCTCCCTCAGCTTCATGCTATGGGATTTACCCAATCGGATTTGCCAAAGTTATCTGCTGAAGTCGGTGAAAATATTGCCGGACGCACCGGAGGAGCTGTATCATTGGCTGTCGGGATGGCCCAGATCTTTTCTGCCATTCCAGGATTTGACAAATTGATGTCATACTGGTATCATTTTGCCATTATGTTCGAGGCTTTATTCATCCTCACCACTATCGATGCCGGTACAAGAGTAGCCCGGTTCATACTGCAGGAATTATTGGGCAAGTTTTACAAACCCTTCAGCAAAACAGACTGGTTGCCAGGCAATTTGATATGCAGTGGAATCGTTGTTTTATTTTGGGGTTATTTTATTTATACCGGTAGTATATCCACAATATGGCCTATGTTCGGCACGGCAAACCAGTTACTGGCTGCTATCGCCCTTGCCGTTGGCACCTCCTACCTGATCAACCGCGGAAAGGTCAAATATTCCTGGATTACGATTCTTCCGATGGCCTTTGTTGGAATTACCACGATTGTAGCAGGAATTATGAACATGAAAGGAATCTACATTCCCCAGATCGGTGTGCCAAAAGATAATTTACGGGGGATTATCAACCTTGTACTGACTTTGGTGATTATGTCCTGCGCCTTAATAATCCTTTTTGATGCAGTACCCTCATGGATCAGAGCAATTCGAAAAAAACAAGATTAACGAAAATCACTACATTATGAATTCATCGCAAGATCTTCGTTTGCTTGGCAAATCCGACCTGATGGTTACATCCATTGGCCTGGGTTGCTGGCAATTCAGTAAAAGCAATAATTTGGTAGGAAGATTCTGGCCCACCCTCGATGACGGGGTGATCAAGTCGGTGGTAAAAACCAGTCTTGATGGAGGGATCAACTGGTTCGATACGGCTGAAGTTTATGGTCACGGTGCTTCGGAAAAAGCTTTATCAAAAGCCCTCCAGGACCTTGGGAAAAAGCCCGGGGAGATTATGATCGCAACTAAATGGTGGCCTATATTTCGTTTCGCATCAAATATCCTGAAAACAATTGAAGAGAGAATTCAGGCGCTTGATCCCTTTCCAATTGACTTGTATCAGGTGCATCAGCCCTGGGGTTTCTCGAACGAAAAGCAGGAAATGGAGGCTATGGCTGCACTGGTAAAATCAAAAAAAATCCGGTATGTAGGGGTAAGCAATTTTTCTGCACAAAAAATGCGCAGTGCCTGGGATGCATTACAAAAACATGGTATTTCGCTTATCTCCAACCAAGTACGTTACAATCTCATCGACCGAACCATTGAATCGAACGGCACACTAGAAACTGCAAAAGAGCTTGGCATTTCAATTATCGCTTATTCACCGTTAGGCCAGGGAATCCTCACCGGCAAGTTTCATGACAATCCCGGCCTCTTGCGCAATATTGGTTTCCGTAAGTATTTTGGTCCTTTCAAACCCTCCGGAATGGAAAAAAGCAAAAACCTGATAAAGACGATAAAGACGTTGGCCATCAAATATAATGTTACCCCATCACAAATTGCCTTGAACTGGTTGATTCATTTCCATGGGGATATGGTAGTGGCTATTCCAGGCGCTACAAAAGAGGTGCATGCTGTTGAAAACATTGGTACACTTAAATTTCAACTTACCTGGGAAGACATGCATTTACTGGATAAGGAAAGCGCTGGTTTCAAAAATTAATTTTTCTTTTGTTTTCTGTAGGACCACGAAAGGATTAATGCTGCAAGGACAAGCAAAACGCCGGCAAAATAGGCATTATGGAAACCGGCTGCATTTTCTGCGATGGTTGGATGAGCAGAATCTCCACCTGTCGTGACGGAATAGATCATCTGAAAAACCGATACTCCTAAAACAGCCGCCATTGATGAGAAGGTGTTGGTGGTTGCAGACACGATGCCTTGTTTCCCTTCCACCGCCATTTCCATGATCATTTTGTTGTTGGGGGAGGCAAAAAGACCGATCATTATCCCGCCAAGGAAAAGAAAAATGACTGTGAGCCAGATATCAAACCGCGGAATTGAAAAGCAAAAGAAAAGATACCCGAATACTCCAAGTGCCATGGCAACCATCGATAGTTTTAATGGATTTATCCGGTCTGACATTTTTCCTGATAAAGGAGAAATTATCATGATCATTCCTGAGGTGATCAAGATGAAAAATCCCACCCAATTCGGTGTAAATCCCAGGTCGTGCTCCAAGTAAAATGGCATCATGTAAGAATTCCCGAAGTTGGCCGTCCAGACCAAAAGACTGGCGACTAGTGCGACTACCAGGGGTTTGATTCTGAATAAGGAAAGATCCAGGATTGGATTAATTGCATGTCGCTCGCGTAAAATAAAAAAAACAAAAAACAAGGCTGCTAAAATAAGTATGAAATAAGGAATAATAGCCGTAGGCCCCTTGTTATCGAATGAATTGAATGCCAGGATAAGACAAGTGAAGGCCATCAAGGCAAGGAAGGTTCCAGAAAAATCGAATTCGTGGAAAGAGAAGGGTAGTTTTTCTTCAGAGGGGACATACCGGTGGGTACCCCAGATGGCTATTAATCCAACAGGAATGTTAATTAAAAAAATCCAGTGCCATGACAGATAAAAGGTGATCACACCTCCCAGTGGCGCTCCCAGGGAAACACCCACAGCCGAAATAGTAATAAGAATTCCATAAGATCGTCCGACACTCTCATGAGGCATGAACCGTCCCACAATTGCCATGCAGTTTGCCACCAGCATCGATCCCCCAAGCCCCTGTATAAAGCGGGCAATAATCAGAAAAGCCATTCCCCGGGAAAGGCCGCAAAGTAAAGACCCGATCGTAAAAAACACGAATCCCAGGATGAAAATTTTTTTAAGTCCAAGCCGGTCTCCCAAAGTCCCGAACAGTAATAACGTACTGGTACTTGCAACCAGGTATGCCAGCAGAACCATGGATACCATATCACGGGAACAGTTAAAATTTTGGGCTATGGTTGGTAAGGAAATATTGACAATATAGGCATCCAGCTTTACCATTAACATGGCAAGGGAAGCGCTTAACAGGATCAGGGTATATTTACTTAATTTCATTGACTACTATTTGTTCGGAGTGCTTCATTTCCTTCCCAAACTCTCCTTCCCACTTCGCGATTACAACGGTAGCCAGACAATTCCCGATAACATTTACAGCAGTCCGGGCCATATCCATGAGTTCATCAATGCCCAGAATTATGAATATAGGCCAGATCGGAAGTCCAAAACTGCTAGCAGTCCCAAGAAGGATCACCAACGAAGCCCGTGGTACCCCGGCAACACCCTTGCTGGTTAGCATCAGTGTAATCATCATGATGATCTGGGTTTCAAAAGAAAGGTGTATACCCGCCATATGAGCCACAAATATCGAAGCCATTGCGAGATAAAGTGTTGTGCCATCAAGGTTAAAACTGTACCCGGTAGGAATCACAAAAGATACAATTTTTCGAGGGACACCAAAACGTTCCATATTCTCTATAGCCAGGGGAAGGGCAGATTCACTGCTGGTTGTGGCAAAAGCTATGGTCGCAGGTTCCGCAACCGCTTTAATAAATGGTTTTATCGGAATTTTCAGAATTAACAAAATGGGTAGAAAAACCCCTGCAAGGAATACAAGCAAAGCGACATAAAGTGTCCCCAACAGCTCAAATAGGTTCATTAAAACCCCAAGACCCATATGACCCACGCTGAAGGCAATGGCCGCAAATACGGCAAAAGGGGCAAAAAGCATGATCATGTTGGTGAACTTGAACATGATAGCGGTCAATGATTCGGTGAACCGAAGTATTGGTGAACGATAAGTCTCTTTCACCATTGCAACGGCAATACCAAAAAGAATGCTGAATACAACTATTTGAAGTACCTGGCCTTCGGCAATGGATTTGGCAAAGTTTTCCGGGAAGACATGTAACACAATATCCCGCCAGTTTTGTGCCTGGACCTGGGGCAGCGTACCATGAGTCATTGCCTCGGGAACTTTTACACCAAGGCCTGCACCGCTCAGATTGATGGCGGCAAGACCAATGAAAAGGGCAATGGTAGATACAATTTCGAAATAGAGAATTGATTTCCATCCCATTCTGCCAACCTGCTTGAGGTTGGCATGGCCTGCAATTCCCGTTACCAATGTACCAAAAAGAAGAGGTGCAATAATTGTCTTTACGAGGTGGATAAAAATCTGGCTGATAATATTAAGCTCTTTTGCGACAGTGTTGAAATCATGTCCGAATTCCGCCCCCGTGAGCATACTGACAAAAATCCAGGTTGTAAGTTTTTTCTTTCTATAGGCATAAAGAATGTAGAAGAATAACGGCAACCACCGTGAAATGGTTAAAATAAGAGCCGGGAGTACAATTATTTTTAAGTTAGTTAATACATGAAGGACAATACTAAAGGTCAGAGTGATGAATAATGCCTGTATAATGAGTCTGGATTTATTTTTCATCATAAATTAATCGGAAATGCTCAAAATTATAAATAAATAATATCATCCCTTTACCAAAACCAAAAATGTGATTCATTCGAGGTTAAATTTATCTTAATTTTGGCAAGTCTATCGATACCTAAGCAAAATGGAGACTCAATTGACAATTCCGGAGGAACTTTTTCTTCTCACTGTAAATGAAAAAACGGGGAGAAAAGCTCCGATCAAATCAATGAAGTTCGACATATTACTGGCTGCTGCTATCCTGATGGAGTTAGCCCTCAGAAACCGGATCGATACTGATGTCGATTATCTTATCCCCGACCGCCCGGAATATACTGGAGTTCCTATCCTTGACCAGGCACTTGATGTAATTTTTGCCAGTCTGACACAGGAAAAAATCACTTACTGGCTCCTTAAGCTGGCTGAAAAGTCACCCCGTTTCAGGGCAACTCTTATTTCCGGTCTTATCGGGAAAGGATTGTTACGGATGGACCAGGAACGGGTTTTCCTGGGATTTACATCCAAGAAGTATCCAATTCCTGTTCAGGATAAAGAAATTTTTGAAGTAAAGACACGGGTAAGAAAGTTGGTTACCGGTACCGAGCTTCCCGATTTCCGTGATATGGTGATTATCAGTATAGCTTGGTATGGGGGACTGCTTAATCTTATTTTTTCGGATGAAGAAATTAAAGAATACCAGCCTAGGATTGAACAGCTTGCAAAAATGGATTTGATAGGTCAGGCTGTTACAAAATCTCTCAAAGAACTTACTTTGTCAATCGTGTTTTCCATGAGGGCAAAGGAGATCATGGGCATCAAGTCGCCGGAAGAGAAACTGGAAGATCTGGTTGAAGAGATGAAGGCCCTGATGCAAATTGGCGATGATTCCGATATGCCCGAATGGCTTAGAAAAGGAACTGCCCAATATAAAGAAACACTTGCATTCATAAAAAAGACCGGAACCAACGAGATTTTCTATAATGCAAAGACAGGAAAATATGGACTAAAAACCTGGGCTGGTTTACGGTAAACAATGAATGATCAGTATGTCTTCAGATTCCCTAAAAAGATGATCCAAACTTTCAGGGTATCGCTTCCAAATTGCTTTTCGCGCTTTTCCAGGAGAATGTCCACCGATCCGGTCTGCTTTGAAGAATGACTTTTTATATCCTGTTTCTGAAGTGTTCTAAAGGTGAATGTAAGGCTACCGGTATAGGTTGAATCGCTGATCCTGTGCAACAACCGCTGTACAATTACCGAATCCGCAACAAAGGTGTTTATCTCTTCCCAGATTTCGCTTCCGTGTGTTGACAACTGCTCTACCGTTATACCTGTTTTTTTTCTGCTGTCATATCCTGGAAGATGAAGTGTGGCATTTCCGGAAACAAAGAGATCCCCGATCATTTTTGCGGCCTGTTCCCGGAATGGCTCTGCGGTGGCCGAATCCGTCAGGATTTTTAGGTAATCGGTGAAATCGGAAAACTTCTGTTTTGCGGCTTCCTGAAAGGCGGATAAAGATGCGACGGACAAGGTATCGGTTTCAAAAGCCGAGATGATACTGTCCCTGGAAACCTTGACGCGGGCTTCATTACGGGTAGCATCGTCTTGTTCCTGGTTGTCGCAGCTTCTGGCAGAGGACAGAAAGTAAACAAGAATAAGTGCCGATATTTTGAAAAACCGTTTCATCTCTTTTTCTCATTGATGCGGAACCGCAGCATTACTATTTTCTCATTCCTGAACTGCGATCCCAGGATTTCAATGTTCTTCAGACTTCCAGAAGGAATTGTCAGTTTGTCGATGAATTCCATCTTGTTATACAACGACATCCCTGTGGTTTCTTTACCCCCGAACACCTGGTAGATAATCGCATCATCGTCGATCATATCGTTCAGTCTGTCTCTTCGTCTTTCCCAGTCATCAATTTTCATCGTCGAAAAATAATGAATCATCAGGGCATAATCATTTGCCTGAAGGGGAATGATCTCTTCTCGGTTCAGTTTTTTCAGGATGCGGACAATGGTGTCAGTTTTATAGTATGGGGCGTTAACTACCAATCTCACTTTACTTTTATCGGTTTCCAGTATAAAACACCCATCTGATCCACAGAAATAACTTACCGGGGATTCCCCTTCAAGGAACAAGCGGATCTCTATTTTACTATTGGAAATAGGCTCCCGGGTATCTGCATCCTGGAAACAGAAACGGTACTCTCTTGTATTGAATAGTTTAAATAACAGAAAAAAAACACCAACAATGACGAGAACAGTTATCGGCACAATGATAAAATACCGGTTTGGATTTTTAACGGCAATTTTGGTTGGAAGTTTTTCCTGGTTTTGAAAAACAAAATCGTTCCAGTTCACATAGCCGGCATATTTGCTCAGCAGGTTCAACATATCAATCCTCGGTATGGAAGGATGTGCCGATTTCATGTGCGTATAAAACCATTTCTCGCTGATATGAGCATTCACTTTGATACGAAGATTTTCCTGGAAATCAGTTATCTCCTGTCCTTTCCAATCTGAAATGGATGAATTAATTCCCGGATAGGATTGTTGCATCATAGCTACAATCTTTATTTTCAGTAATTCGAATAAGTTATGATCCTTCTGAGACAAAGTTGATGGAATAATTATGTTTTTGTATGCAGAATGGTTGTAAAATACTTTACAATCTTTTTACAACCGAATTTCAACTCTCCTGGATATCCTGTGAATAATTTTGATTTTGAAACACCACTACAAAGACTTAATTAAACCAAAATTAAGGAAAAGTACATTTTAAACAAAAATTCAAGGAGAATTAAAAAGGAGGAATCCATATGAACAAAATAAACCATGACAATGAAAAAAACAATTTTAATTCTGATAGGACTTGCATTTTTAACATTTAAAAATCAGTCCCAAACGGTTACCGACTATGACGGTAATGTGTATGATACACTTATGATTGGCTCTCAGGTATGGTTAAAGGAAAACCTGAAAACAACGCACTACAACAACGGAGTGCTGATACCAAATGTTACAGAAAACACAGCTTGGGCTGCTCTGGTGACGGGTGCAAGGTGTTATTATAACAACGATTCTCTTGTATATGATTCGGTTTATGGCCCATTGTACAATTGGTACGCAGTAAACGACGCCAACAGTCTTTGCCCTTCAGGCTGGCATGTATCCACAAATGCTGAATGGCAAACAGCTGAAACCTATCTTGGCGGTTCAAACATTGCAGGAGGCAAAATGAAAGAAGCAGGTACACTACATTGGCTTAGCCCAAATACCGGGGCTACAAATAATAGCGGATTTACAGGACTTCCTGGCGGTGCGCGTGACCCAATTAATAATAATTTCCGGAACATCGGTGAAAATGGTGTTTGGTGGACAGCTACAGCGTACAATTCATCAATGGCCTGGAGTGCTTACATGTGGTATTTATCTGCCGTTGTTGACCATAACCCCGGCACTAAAAAATATGGGTTTAGCGTACGCTGTGTGAAGGATCTTACCATAGGGATGAGAAATATCAATTCTTCCGGCAACTTAAAACTATATCCAAACCCTTCAACTAACATGATCATTATTGAATGTGCAGAATATCAAAATGTAGATGTTTTATTGTATAATCTTTTCGGAGATATTGTTATGAAACAGGTATTAACTAAAAACACGAATGAAATTGACATCGGTTCATTGCCAAAAGGTGTTTATATTTTGAAAACCTCTGGCAAATATGGAATACTACAGCAGAAACTGATTAAAGAATAATAAATCGTTATTTTTGTTAAAAACCTTTAAAATCCAAAAAGTATGTTAGAGCATGTCCATAATCATATCACAAAGGAACTGGAACAAAACACAAAAACGGATATTATTTTTATCCTGACATCCATTGCCTTGAACCTGATCACTCTTGCTATAAACTCAGGTCTGGTAGAAAAATCAAGGACTGAAAGTTCAACACTCGTTGTTATGTTTGTTTTTGTTACCCTTATCGTCCTTGTAAACATCGTTGTAATTATCGGACTGATCAAGGGAAGACAAACCCGGATGAAATTGGTTAATGGTCTCATCACCATGTACAAAGATCAGAATGTTGCAAAGTACTACGATGAATCACTGCTAAGCAACTACAATGTCAGGTACAACCTTTTTATATTGGTTGTCGTTTGTACCGGTGTCATCGCGACAATTGTTCCTTTTATCCTGAGGTAAGGCTGCTCCCTGCATCAATTATAACGAAGGACATTAAAAATTTACAGATGAAAATGATCTATATGAAATATCCATACAAACATCGTTTGTGCAAACCGCGGATGATAATAATGGATATTCCATGTGACCATTAAATAAAAATTATTAACACATGAAAACAAAACTGTATTTGTCAGCTATCGCAGCGATCATGATCGTCGTGTTGACCGGATGTCCCTATGAATCGGGTGTTTCACTTGGAGATGCCAAAGATTCAAAGATCGATCCGCAACTATCCGGGACCTGGATTGTGAAAACGCCGGATCCACAAGGGCATCATGATACCCTGATTTTTATACGATTCAACGATCACGAATATTACATCGAATCGCGTGAATTGTTAAATTCCAAAACGGTTGTTAGTAGGGGCCGGGGATTTATTACCCTGATCACCGGTCAGAGCATTTTGAACCTCAATCCGCTGGATAATCCTGGGAAGATATTTTTCGCACGGTATTCCCTTAAGGGTGATACCCTGATGACCGGTTACGCGTCGGACCGGTTTATTAAGGAAAAATTTTCAACTGTTCGCGAATTACATGATTATTTCATGAAAAATATGAAGAAAGAGGAGTTTTATGAACCCGGCGACACCCTGATCCGGGTGAAACAATAATATTTAAAAAGAAAACACCATGAAAAAATCAAACCGCATCATCCATTGGATACCCCGGAT
>Ga0172372_10000620_pt1 | contig 54644 bp, 42 predicted proteins | sample LakKiv5m_2_FD_114544 | JGI IMG/M metagenome (GOLD analysis project Ga0172372, IMG submission 114544) | Freshwater microbial communities from Kabuno Bay, South-Kivu, Congo - kab_092012_9.5m | ecosystem: Environmental > Aquatic > Freshwater > Lake | place: Democratic Republic of the Congo...
CGACAACCTGGAACGCTTCCGCGAGGCGGAGGTGCTGCACGACATCGCCACCGCCCAATGGCGGAAACGCCTCTTGCAGCCCCAGCCCGACGGCAGCCTCCGCCTGCCCGTCGAAGGACTGCGACGGGCACCCGCCAGACGCAGCCTCCTCCGCGACATCCTCGTCGAATATGGCTTCAGTGCCCGGCAGACCGACGAAGTCCTCCGCCTACTGGATGCCGAGACCGGCAGATACGTAGCGTCCGCCACACACCGCGTCCTGCGCGACCGCGCCTGGCTGTCCATCTCGCGGTCCCGGGAGCCCGACACTTCGGTACATCTCGCCGACCCCGACGTCGACACCCTCGAACTGCCCACGGGGGTCCTGTCCATCCACCGGTCTCCATCGCCCCCCGGCTCGATCCGCGACGAAGGACCCTGCTGCGTCCACCTCGACGCCCGAGACATCCGCTACCCGCTGCTCGTACGTCGCTGGAGGCCCGGCGACCACATGTACCCCCTCGGCATGCGCAAGATGAAGAAGGTGGCCCGCATCCTGATCGACCAGCGCGTCCCCCGCGACCGCAAGGATACCATCTGGGTGGTGGAGTCCGACAGGCGCATCCTCTGGCTGATCGGCATCCGGATCGACGACCGCTTCCGGGTCAGCGCCTCCACCCGAGCGATGCTCACCTTGTGCTGGTCGCCGGCGACCTGATCCGTCCCTCCCGCTTCAGCCCGGGAGCATCTGCGCCAGGAAGCGCGCCGCAAGGTCGATGCCGGCGAAGGCCCTGGCCGCCGCCAGGGTATAGACGATCCCGAAGACGGCGCCCCAGAAATGCGCGTTATGCCCGATGTTGTCGCCACCGCGGCGGGCGAGGTGGTAGGAGAGGGCCAGGTACAGGAAGCCGAAGACCCAGCCGGGGATGTCGATAGGAAAGAAAAAAAAGCGGATGGGCATCGTCGGCACGATGGTGATGGCCGAATAGATGACCGCCGAGACGGCCCCCGACGCGCCCAACGCCCGGTAGCCGGGGTTGTGCCGGTGCAGGAAATAGTCGGGCAGGCAGGAGAACACCAGCGAGAGGCCGTACAAGAGCGCGAAAAGTCCCCGCCCCCGCGCGTCGAACAGCGACGGCAGCAACACCTCCTCCAGCACCCCGCCGAAGGAGTACAGCGAGACCATGTTGAAGAGCAGGTGCATGAAGTCGGCATGCACCAGCCCGCCCGTCACGAACCGGTAGTGCTGGCCCCTCTTGGCAGCCATGTAGGGCCAGAACAGCATCCCGTCGCGTAGCTCTTCCCGGCTGAAGGCCAGGTAGGAGAGGAGGGCCGTGGAGAGGATGATCGTCAGGGTGATGCTCATGCCGGGGCGTTGTGCCGGCCGCCATCGGCGGTCAGCGGTGGTGGTACTTCTCGCGGCGGAGGATGGTACAGGCCCGGTACAGCTGCTCCGCCAGGATCAGCCGCACCAGCTGGTGGGGAAAGGTCAGCCGCGACAGGCTCCACACCGTGTCCGCCCGCCCCAGCACCGAGGCGTCGAGCCCGAAGGCCCCGCCGATCACGAAGACGACCCTTTTCGTGGCGTCGGCTGCCCGCGCGCCGAGGAAGGCGGCCAGACCCTCCGAATCCAGCTGCGGACCGCGTTCGTCAAGCGCCACCAGGTGGTCCTCCGGCCGCACCCAGTCGAGGATCGTGCGCGCCTCCGCCACCCGCAGGTCGGCCTCGCTCAACATCCCCGCGTGCTTCGGCACCGGGATGATGTGCCATTCCAGCGGGAAATAGTGCCGCAGCCTTCCCGTGAAGTCTTCGACACCCTCCCTGACGTACGGCTCATGCCGCTTGCCGACGGCCCATACTTGCAGTCTCATCCGCCCATCTTTGCCGCAAGGTACGCCACAGTCCGCCAACCGCACCCTCCGCCCCGACCCGCGTCCGCCCGGAATTCCGTACTTTCCCCCCAAACCCCAGCCCCCCATGTTGCGGACCGCTGCAATGCTCCTCCTCATCCTCCTCGCCTCGGACCTCAAGGCACAGCCACTCCCCGCCATCGCCGAGAAGACGCGCGGCATGCGACGCATGGACGGCTACCTGCCGCTCTACTGGGACTCCACCCAGGGCAGGCTCTGGATGGAGTACGACGGTCGTGACGCCGAATTCCTGTACGTCACCTCCCTGCCCGCCGGACTGGGCTCCAACGACGTAGGCCTCGACCGGGGACTGCTCGGCGGCAGTCGCATCGTCAAACTCGACCGCATCGGACGGAAGCTGCTGCTCGTACAGCCCAACTACGCCTACCGGGCCCTCAGCACCGATCCCAACGAGCGCCGGGCGGTGGAACAGTCCTTCGCCCGCTCCGTCCTCTGGGGATTCCCCGTCGAAGCCGAAACCGGCGGCCGCTGCCTGGTGGACCTCACCGACTTCCTCACCCGCGATGCCATGCAGGCCGCCAACCGCATCCGAAGGTCGCAGCAGGGCAGCTATGCGCCCGACAGGACCCGTTCCGCCATCCACATGCCCGCCACCCGCAATTTCCCCCTCAACACAGAGATGGAGGCCGTCGTCACCCTCGTCAACACCGACGGTACGACGGGCGCCTTCCTCAACGCCGTCACCCCCTCTCCCGAGGCCGTCACCCTCCGGATGCACCATTCCTTCGTCAGGCTCCCCGACAACGGCTACCGGCCCCGGACCCTCGACCCGAGGTCGGGCTTCAACGACATCTCGTACTTCGACTACGCCACGCCCGTCGCAGAACCCATCGAGAAACGCCTCGCCGTCAGGCACCGACTCCGGAAGAAAGACCCCGCCCAGCCCTTCGGCGACCCCGTGGAGCCCATCGTCTACTGGCTCGACAACGGCACGCCCGAACCCATCCGGACGGCACTCCTCACCGGTGCCCGATGGTGGAACCAGGCCTTCGAGGCCGCCGGCTACCGCAACGCCTTCCAGGTGCGCATCCTCCCCGACACGGCCGACCCGATGGATATCCGCTACAACATGATCAACTGGGTGCACCGCTCCACACGCGGCTGGAGCTACGGCGCCTCCGTCGTCGACCCCCGCACCGGAGAGATCATCAAGGGCCAGGTGACCCTCGGCTCCCTCCGCGTGCGGCAGGACTACCTCATCGCCCAAGGGCTCCTGTCGCCCTTCGACAAGGGCCTTCCCCCCGACGACCCCATGCTCGCGATGTCGCTGGAACGCCTCGAACAGCTCGCCGCCCACGAGGTGGGACACACCCTCGGCCTCATGCACAACTACGCCTCCAGCGTCAACGACAGGGCCAGCGTCATGGACTATCCCCACCCCCTTGTCAGGATCGGCGCCGACGGCAACATCGACCTCTCGAAGGCCTATGGCAAGGGCATCGGCGACTGGGACAGGCTGGCCATCCGCTGGGGATATGCCGACATCCCCGCCGGCAAGGGGGAAGCCGACACCCTCGAGGCCATCCTGCACGAAGGCCTCGCCAAGGGGATGCTGTTCATCAGCGACAGGGACGCCCGCGCCCCCGGCGGCGCACACCCGGCGGCACACCTGTGGGACAATGGCAGGGACCCCGTCGGAGAACTCGCCGAGGTCATGAGGGTCCGCAGGAAGGCGCTCGACCGCTTCGGATGGAACAGCATACGCCCCGGCATGCCCGCCGCCATGCTCGAAGACGTACTCGTGCCCGTCTACCTCTTTCACCGCTACCAACTCGAGGCCGCCACCAAACTCGTCGGCGGCAACGACTACGCCTACGCCCTGCGCGGCGACGGGCAGCCGCAACTCCGCATCCTCCCCCGCAGCGACCAACTGCGCGCCCTCGACGCCGTCCTCTCCACCCTCTCCCCGGAAGCCCTCGCCGTGCCCGACCGCATCGCCGACCTCATCCCCCCCAGACCCGCCAACTACGACTACGACAGGGAACTCTTCCGCCGTCGCTCCGGACTCGGCTTCGACGCCCTCACCCCCGCAGAAGCCGCCGCCGACCTGCCCCTCTCGCTCCTCTTCCACCCCGAACGACTCAGCCGCATGGCCCAGCAGGAACCACGCGGCGGCCTCGGCGTCCAAGAGATGTGCGACCGGATCGTCAACGCCACCTGGAAGGCCCCCCGACGCAACGGCATGCAACGCCTCGTCCAGCAGCAGACCGAACAGATCGTCCTCACCTACCTGCTCGCCGCCTCGGTCGATGACCAACTGTCCTTCGCAGCCCGCTCGGCCGTGACCCTAACGCTCGCAAGGGTCAGGGACATGGTCGCAAAGGCATCCCCCTCCTCAACCGACCCGTCATACGCCGCCCACCTGCGCCTTGCCATGGAACGGATGAAAACACCAGAGAAGGCCCGGCCCACCCAGCACCTGCCCGCCCCGCCCGGCGCCCCCATCGGCTGCTGGTGAGGCCGGCCCCCTGCTTTCACATATTTTTCACGCATGGAGCCGTGCACGACAGGCCGGTGACGCATCTTCTCCGTACATTCATCACAACCCCAGCAACATGCGACAACACATCCAGGCCATCCTCGTCTCGGTCAGCATCCTCGCCACCGCCCTCATCCTCGCCGGCGCCTACAAGTACAAGTACCGCTCCGCCGAAGGGATATCCGTCGTAGGCCTCGCAGAAGTCGACTTCACCAGCGACCTCATCGTCTGGCAGGGCAGCTTCGAACGCAAGAACCCCGACATCCGCGACGCCTACGCCAGCCTCAAGCGCGACGAACAGGCCATCCGCACCTACCTCCGCGAAAAGGGCATCCCCGACACCGCCATCGTCTTCTCCGCCGTCAGCCTCAACAAGGAGTTCGACCAGCAATACGACACCAAGGGCAACTCCCGCTCCGAATTCTCCGGCTACCGCCTCTCGCAGCAGGTCAAGATACAGTCCATGGACATCAACCGCGTCGAGGCCGTCTCCCGCGAAGTGACCGAACTCATCGAACGCGGCATCGAATTCACCTCCCAAGAGCCCATGTACTTCTACACCCGCCTCGCCTCCATCAAGATGGACCTGCTCGCCAAGGCCTCCGAGGACGCCAAGAACCGCGCCGAGACCATCGCCAAAAGCGTCGGGAGCCGCATCGACCGCCTCAACAAGGCCAACATGGGCGTCTTCCAGATCACCGGCAAGAACAGCGACGAGGACTACAGCTACGGCGGCGTCTTCAACACGCGCGACAAATACAAGACCGCCAGCATCACCATCCGCATGGACTACCGCCTCAAATGACCCCCGACCCCGCTACCCCCGGTCGGTATTCTGCCGGCCGGGGCGTACTTTTGCCCAAACGACCCATATGTCCGAGACCGTCCTCGAACTCACCCATGCCGACATCTTCCAGGGTGCCTCCCTCATCCTCCAGGATGTCAACGTGAAGGTCGCCCGCAGCGAGTTCGTGTACCTGGTCGGACGGACCGGCTCGGGCAAGTCCAGCCTGCTCAAGACCCTCTACGGCGAACTGCCCCTGCGCAAGGGCCAGGGAAGGGTCGTAGACGTCAACCTCACGCAACTCGACTGGAAACGGGTACCCCTGCTCCGCCGAAAGCTCGGCATCGTCTTCCAGGACTTCCAGCTCCTCACAGACCGCAACGTGGAGGAAAACCTCAGATTCGTCCTCGAAGCCACCGGGTGGGACAACCCCAAACTCATGGACGAGAAGATCGCCTACGTGCTCGAAAAGGTCGGACTCAAGACCAAGGGCTTCAAGTATCCCTTCGAACTCTCCGGCGGCGAACAGCAGCGGATCGACATCGCCAGGGCACTCCTCAACGCCCCCAAGCTCATCCTGGCCGACGAACCCACCGGCAACCTCGACCCCGAGACCTCCGCCGAGATCATGCAGCTCCTGTTCCAGATCTGCCGCGACTACGGCACCGCCATCGTCATGGCCACGCACGACTACAACGTCATCGAGAAGTTCCCCGCACGTACCATCAAGACCGAGGGCGGCCGGGTCATCGACCATGCGACCATATCCATGAGATGAGCCGCTCCGCATGCCCCGCATCGGAGTAGCGACGGGCCAGTAACGCCTCTCGCCCCGCAACATCCCCTTCACAGAACCGCGTGCGGAACAGCACGGACACCTCCCGCCGGAAACCCTCGCCACCCCCGGTGACACGGCAGGCCGTATCCAGGCCCGTGCCGCGCACCATCCGCGCGTCGGCCACCACGTGACGGCCCGCGAACACGGCGTTCAGCAGCTTGAACTTCACCCCCGTCTCCGAGAAGGAGGGCAGCACGTGCACCTGCGCCCGCCGCACCAGGTCGTCGAGCTCCCGGGCAGAAGGATCCTCCACCATGCAGGTATGCGGCCGGCTGTGGGCCAACCGCTTCAGGGCCGCCGACGGGCGCTTGCCCGCCACCACGAAGGGCAGCTCGATCCGGCCGAAGACCTCCTTCAACAGCCAGCGGGCCGCCTGCTCGTTCTCCGGTACCGATAGGTTGCCGTGGTACAGGCAGAAAGTGCCCTCGCCCGCCTGGCACGACACGCGGCCACGCCCGGTGAAGGCCGGCAGGTGGCGGGCATCGACCCCGGGCGCGAAGGCCCGGAAACGATCCGCCTCCCCCTCCGTGAGGGTCAGGAAGACGGCCCTCCCCGCCAATCCCCGCTCGTAGGGCCGCAACAGTCCGCCCTCCAGCGCATACAGGAAACGGCGCACCCCGAAACCCGCCTGGCGCGACAGCATCGCGTAGTACTCGTGCTCCAGATTGTGCAGCCGCACGAAGCAGCGGCGGCCCGCCAGCAGGCCCGTATGCAACGGATGGGTCGTATGGATGCCTTCGAAGAGCACCGGGTCGTCGTCAGCCGCCAGCCGCTCGGCCAAGGCCGGGCTTGAACGGGAGGCCACGATGTAGGGCAACTTCAGCGAAAGCCCCTTGTGCCCCTCGTTCCGGGGATAGTAATGGACCGCCCGGCACCAGCGGTCCAGCTCGGGCTGCCGCCCACGGCCGTAATCGTAACAGTGCAGGGTGACGGCGACACCCGCCTGCGACAGGGCCACGACCTTGTGGTACATCTCACAGGCCCCGCCGTAGTCGGCAGGGTAGGGGACGTCGAGGCAGACAATGTGCAGATGTCGGTCCGGATTCATCGCGGTTCGAGGATCGCCAGGAGGACCATCTCCTCCGTCTGCCAGCGGTAGGCTTCGGCGGCCGGTCGGCAGGCCTCCTGCATCGACTTATGCAAAACCTGATTCCGGATGATTTTGTTCAGCGCGGCGGCGATGTCGTCAGGCCCCTGCCGGGCGAGCAGCAACGCCACGGGATACCGGTCGACCACCGCCCGGTACTCCGGGTAGTCGCTGCACAGCTGCGGGACACCGGCGTGGATGAAGTCGAAGAACCGGTTGGCCAGCGACCAACGGTTCTGCAACACCCCGTCCTCGAAGAGACTGATGCCGACCCGGGCCATGGGCGTGACCTTCGCCAGCGCTTCGGGAGGGAGCACCCCCCGGAACAACACCTTCCCCTCGAGCCCGTGCTGCCGCACCAGCGCCTTCGCCCGCTCCAGGAAGTTGCCCTGGCCGTAGATGTGCAGCGGCAGGTCGACACCCGCCATGGCCGGGATGAGCTGCTCGAAGCAGCGGCCCTCGTTGACCGCCCCCTGGTAGAGGATGAAGTCGCCCGGCACGACCCCGACCGACCGGTCCCGCAGCGGCGGGATGTTGCGCACGACCGCATACGATACGCCGTACCGCGCCCGGTAATGTGCGGCGATCGAGGCGCTCACCGTGCAGCCCGTCGGGAAACGCGGCACCATCCGTGCCTCCACGAACCGCCAGACGGCGCGGGTGAAGGGCCGGTCGCGCAACTCCCGCATCTCGCAGAACAACTCGTGCGCGTCCAGCAGGCGGCGCCGGCCCCGGACGACCGAGCTCAGCCAGACGGCCAGCACCGTGTCGAGGTCCACCGCCCAGTAGAGGTCCGCCCGCATCGTCACCAGCCGGAGGAACAGCCGCAGGTTGTGCTCCGCGTAAAAGAGCGGACCCGCCTCGAAGACACCGCCCAGCCGCCGCTGCCCGTAGGGCTCCGTCCCCAGGACGGCCGATCCCGGCCGGCGACGCCCGACGATCGTCACCGCATGGCCGGCCGCTGCCAGACTCCGGCAGATGCGGATCATCCGCTGGTCGTAACTCAGGTCGTTGGTCACGGCGATCACGATCCGCATCGGGCAGGCCTCCGACCCCAAGGTATCGAATCCCACGCTTCCCCACACCCGACACCCGTTTGGCGCAATGGCCGAAAAGGACTACTTTCGAAGACAAATCCCCGGCACACATGGAAACGGCTCAACAGGGCGCCACGCCGACAAGGCCCACCCTCCTCACGGTCATCTGCATCCTCACCTTCATCGGCAGCGGTTGGAGCATCATCAGCAACCTCAACGCCTACCGACATGCCGGCCTGTCCTCGGAGGCCGTCTCCACCGTGCTCGACTCCGCACAGACACAGATCCGCAAGGACCTGTCCGACAACCCCGGCGCCGACATCGCCGACAAGATGCTCTCCGGCGCCCGCGAAATGGCCGACCCCTTCAAGATCCGCAAGAACGCCCTCTATGGTCTCGTCGCCTCCATGCTGACCCTCGGCGGCGCCTTCCTGATGTTCCAACTCCGCAAACCCGGCTTCTGGATCTATCTCCTCGGCACTGGCATCGCCGTGGCCGCCCCCTTCGTCGTCTTCGGGTCGGACAACATCGTCGGCATCATCATGGGATCTGGCTCCGGCCTCGTCGGCCTCGTCTTCTGCGTGCTCTACGCCGTCAACCTCAAACACATGCGCTGACGGCCCCCCCGATCGGCCCCGGCTCACCCGGCACCTGCCCCGGGTTTTTTTCGTTGGAATTTCCGTACCTTCGCGCCGTCAAAGACCATTGACGTAATACGGATGCAAAAAAACTGAGATGTCCACCATCACGACCGAAAAGAAGTCCGCCATCTTCGCCGAATTCGGCGGCAACGCGGCCAATACAGGCTCCATCGAGGGCCAGATCGCCCTCCTGACAGAACGGATCAACCACGTCTCCAAGCACCTCCAGCAGAACAAGAAGGACTTCGCGACCCACCGCGGCCTCATGGCCATGGTCGGCCGCCGCAAGAGGCTGCTCACCTACCTCAGCAAACACAACATCACCGGCTACCGCGCCCTCCTCGAGAAGCTCGGCCTCCGCAAATGACGCCCCCATTCCCGACGTCGGACCCAACTGCAAAGTTGGGCTTTCGACTATGGGCACATCCCTAAACACAAAGCCATGCTCCAACAACCCATCCAGTCCAAGATAGACCTCGGCGACGGCCGCATCATCTCGCTCGAGACCGGACGCCTCGCCCGACAGGCCGACGGCTCCGTGACCGTCAGCCAGGGCAAGTGCATGCTCCTGGCGACCGTCTGCGCCAACCGCGAACCCAAGGAAGGACAGGACTTCTTCCCCCTCTCGGTCGACTACATGGAGAAATTCTCCTCCGCCGGCCGCATCCCCGGATCCTTCTTCAAGCGCGAAGGCCGCCTGAGCGACTCCGAGATCCTCACCAGCCGACTCGTCGACAGGGCCCTGCGACCCCTCTTCCCCGAAGACTACCTCTGCGACGTCCAGGTCATCATCACCCTCGTCTCCTCCGACCCCGAGGTGATGCCCGACGCCCTGGCCTGCCTGGCCGCCTCGGCCGCCCTCGCCGTGTCCGACATACCCATCAAGGAGATCATCTCCGAAGTGCGCGTCGCCCGCGTCGACGGACGCTTCATCGTCAACCCGACCCGCAGCGAACTCGCAACCTCCGACATGGACTTCATGGTCGGCGCCACCGCCAAGAACCTCATGATGGTCGAAGGCGAGGCCCGGCAGTGCAGCGAGGAAGACTTCGTCCGCGCCCTCGAAGTGGGCCATGAAGCCGTCCGAGCACAGATCCGCGCGCAGGAGGAACTCCGCGCCCAGGTCGGCGTCTCCGCCAAGCGCGACTACCCCAAACCCCTCCAGAAGGAAGAAATCCGCGATAAGGTCAACGCCCTCGCCAACGACGGCATCCTCCGCATCGCCCGCTCCGCCAGCAACAAGAACGCCCGCACCGAAGCCTTCGACACCCTCAAGAAGGAGGTCGTGGCCGCCCTCGGCGACACGCCCGACCCCGTTGACGTCAAACTGGCCAAGAAATACTTCGAAGACCTCAAATGGGAACTCGTGCGGGACGTCATCGTCGACGACCGCACCCGCCTCGACGGCCGCCGCCTCGACGAGGTCAGACCCCTCAACATGGAGGTCGATGTGCTGCCCTCACCCCACGGTGTCGCCCTCTTCACCCGCGGTGAGACCCAGTCGCTCACCACCGTCACCTTCGGCACCCCCCTCGACGAACTCCTCGTCGAAAGCGCCGCCAAGTCAGACTACACCAAGTTCTACCTTCACTACAACTTCCCGCCCTACTCCACCGGCGAGGTCAAATTCCTCCGCGGCCCCGGCCGCCGGGAAGTGGGCCACGGCAACCTCGCCCTCCGCTCCCTTCGCCAGATGATGCCGGGCAACGACTATGCCTACACCGTCCGCGTCGTGAGCGACATCCTCGAGTCCAACGGCTCCTCCTCCATGGCCACCGTCTGCGCCGGATCCCTGGCACTGATGGACGCCGGCGTGCCCATCCCACACCATGTCGGTGGCGTCGCCATGGGACTCATCACCCGCGCCGACGGCAAATACGCCATCCTCACCGATATCCTCGGCGATGAAGACCACCTGGGCGACATGGACTTCAAAGTCACCGGCACCCGCCAGGGCATCTGCGGCATCCAGATGGACATCAAGATCGACGGACTCAGCATGGACACCATGCGAGAAGCCCTCGAACAGGCCCGCAAAGGCCGGCTCCATATCCTGGACGCCATGTACGAATGCATCCCCGCCCACCGCGAAGAAGTCAAGCCCCATGCCCCCCGCATGGTCAAACTCTTCATCGACAAGGAATTCATCGGCGCCGTCATCGGCCCGCAAGGCAAGATCATCCAGGAGATCCAACGCGAAACCGGCACCACCATCAATATCGAAGAGGTCGGCAACCAGGGCGAAGTCAGCATCTTCAGCACCGCCAAGGAAGGCATCGACAAGGCCGTCGCCTGGATCAAAGGCATCACCGCCATGCCCGAAGAAGGCGAGGAATACGAGGCCACCGTCAAATCCATCATGCCCTATGGCGCCTTCGTCGAGTTCCTCCCCGGCAAACAAGGCCTCCTCCATATCAGCGAGGTCAGCTGGAAACGCCTCGAAAACCTCGACGGTGTCCTCAAGGAAGGTGACTCCGTCAAAGTCAAACTCATCGGCGTCGACCCCAAGACCGGCAAGTTCAAACTCAGCCGCAAAGCCCTCATGCCCAAGCCCGACTTCATCAAGGACGGCCCCAGGGAAGGCGGCCCCAGGGAAGGCGGCGGACGCGACTTCGGCAGGGATGGCGGACCCAGGCCACCCCGGCGGGACAATAACCAGTAAACCATCACCCATCCGCCTTCGGGCGGATGTTTTTTTTATGGCACACACCCACCTCCGCGCCCGCATCGCCGAAACAGACCCGGCCCGCATCGACCTCCTCATCGGACACCTCGCCCAGGCCGGATTCGAAGGCTTCCAGGTCGACGACCAAGGCCTCGACGCCTACATCCCCACCCCCGACCCACAGGTCGACCAATGGCGGATCGCCCTCCATGCCCTAGACATCGAACCCGTACTCCTCGAAGCCGTCGAAGAACGCAACTGGAATGCGGAATGGGAATCATCCTTCCAACCCGTACGGATCCCCGGCCGGCTCTCCGTCAGGGCCGCCTTCCACCCACCCGTCGACGACGGCGGCATAGCCCTCGTCATCACCCCGAAGATGAGCTTCGGCACCGGCCATCACGACACCACCGTGCTCATGATGGAAGACATCCTCGACACCCACATGGAAGGGATGTCCGTCCTCGACTTCGGCACCGGCACCGCCATCCTCGCCATCCTCGCCGAAAAACGCGGCGCCGCCCGCATCCTCGCCCTCGACAACGACCCCTGGTGCATCACCAACGCCGACGAGAACCGGCAGGCCAACGACTGCCGACACATCGAAACCCGCCTCGCCGACGCCATCCCCACTGACGAAACCTTCGATATCGTCCTCGCCAACATCAACCGCAATGTCATCCTCCAGCAGGCCCACGCCTTCCGGCAGGTCCTGAAACCCGGCGGCCGACTCCTCCTCAGCGGACTCCTGGCCGAAGACCTGCCAGACATCCGAAACACCTTCACCCCCCCGACCTTCGCGGAAGCCTCCCACGCCATCCGGAACCGCTGGGCCAGGATCGGCTTCCTATGCAATACTGAATAGCCCGGTGACATGTGTTATCAAATAATGATTTTTTTGTTACATTTACCCTACCAAAGTTTCCATCACCCCTCATGACAGAGCTTTCCCTGGTGATATTGGCCTATCTGATCGGTTCCATCCCGACCTCCGTCTGGGTGAGCCGCTGGCGGTATCATATCGACATCAGGGATTACGGAAGCGGCAACGCCGGCGCCACCAACACCTTCCGCATCCTCGGCTCCCGATGGGGTACCCTCGTGATGCTCTTCGACATGCTCAAGGGCCTCGTTGCCGTCAAACTCGCCTTCCTGCTGCCCTACTACAGCCTGAACGATTTCGCCCGCACCAACTTCCAGATCGGTCTCGGCCTGGCCGCCGTCATCGGGCATATCCTGCCCCTCTGGGCCGACTTCCGCGGTGGTAAGGGCGTGGCCACCCTCCTCGGACTCGTCGTCGGCATCTCCCCCTGGATCGCCCTCGGCTGCATCGCCGTCTTCATCATCGTCCTCTTCCTCACCCGGTTCGTCTCCCTCAGCTCCATCCTGGCCAGCCTCGCCTTCCCCGTCTTCATCATCGTCGTCTTCAATGTGGACAACGACACCTACCGTATCTTCGCCGTAGCCGTCGCCCTCATGGTCATCCTGACACATCAGAAGAACATCTCCCGGCTCCTCGAAGGATCCGAAAACAAGGCGCCGATCCTCAAGTACCGCGACCGACGCAAGTCGAGGACCCTCGATCCTTCCTGACCCACGCCCACACCCAAGGCTCCCCTCCTGCGCGTATCCTTTGGTACGCGAATTGCTCATTGTACATGGCAAATCCCATCCACATGAGATATATCCTGCTCGTCCCCTGTATCCTGATGCTGGCCGCCTGCCAGCAAAACACCATCACCGGACGGAAGCAGCTCCTCCTCATGAAAGAGGGAGATGTGCAGGCCATGGCGCTGACACAGTACCGCGACTACCTCGGCAAGAACCCCGTCGTCAGGCCGGGCTCGACACCGCAACAGGTCATGGTCGCCCGCGTGGGAACCCGGATCGCGGAGGCTGTCGCCCGCTATGCCGCTGACAAGGGCACGCCCAACCTCACCGAAGGATACAAATGGGAGTTCAACCTCGTCGACAAGAACGAGATCAACGCCTGGTGCATGCCCGGGGGCAAGGTCGTCGTATATGCCGGCATCCTGCCCGTCACACAGGACGAGGCCGGCCTGGCCGTCGTCATGGGCCATGAGGTCGCGCACGCCATCGCCCGACACGGCAACGAACGCATGAGCCAGGGACTCCTGCAACAGTTCGGCGGTGCCGCACTCGATGTCGCCCTGTCCAACAAGCCCGCCGAAACGCGCAACCTCTTCATGTCCGCCTACGGCCTGGGCACCGGCATCGGCTTCATCCTTCCCTTCAGCCGAAGCCACGAACTGGAAGCCGACCGCTTCGGACTCATCTTCGCCGCCATGGCCGGCTATAACCCGGATGCCGCACCGGGCTTCTGGGACCGGATGGCAAAAGCCGGCGGTAATGGCGTCAAACCCCCGGAATTCCTCAGCACCCACCCCTCCGACGATACCCGCATCCGAAAAGTCACCGAATACGCCCGTGAAGCCGCCCAATACTACCAGCCGGGTCCCAGATGACACCGTGCGACAGCCTCAGGCAGACATTCGCTGCATGGCCTGACAAGAATCATGCGTTTTTTATGGGATTTTTTAGAATTCCGTAACTTTACCGGAGTAACCCAAACCTGCTCTGCCATGGTGCAAACGATGTTGGAAAAGCTCCAATACCGCGAAGAGCGGAATCTCCTGATCCAGGGACTCCCTTCGTCGGTTGAAAAACAATTCATCAAACTCTCGTTTGCCAAGAATGTGACCCCGTTGCTGCGAAGCCGTAAAATCGATTTCGCGCTGATCTTCGCCATCAACCAGAACCAGCTGGCATCCATCCTCTGCGATGTACTGCCCGCCCTGGCGGACGACTTCAAGTTCTGGGTCGCCTATCCCAAGACCGCCTCCAAGATTACGAGCGACCTCAACCGCGCCGGTGGGTGGGACTGCATCCACGAGCATGGTTTCCATAGCTTGGAGGAGATCTGTCTCGACCATGTATGGAGTGCCATCCGTTTCCAGCGTACCGTGGCAATGCCCACCGCCGAAGCGACACCGGCCCCGGCCCGGTCGGCCCGCGCCAAAGCCCTCGAAGCCATCCCCCCGGCCAAGGTCTCCGGGAAATATGGGAAAGTCGCCTCCCACGCCTGATCGCGCCTCCCGCATATTGACTACATTTGACCGCCCCCCTCATGGGCGGTCTTTTCATGGTACGGAATGTGGAGATCAAGGCGAGGTGTGATGACCCATCACCGGTCAGGGATAGGCTCAGGGCCGAAGGTGCCGACTTCCGGGGGACCGACCACCAGCGTGACAGCTACTACCGGGTGCCTGCCGGCCGGCTGAAGCTTCGGCAGGGGAATATCGAGAAGGCCGTCATCCGCTACCACCGGCCTGACCAGTCCGGTCCCAAAACCTCCGAAGTGCTGCTGGCCCCTGTCGTCCACGACGAGGCCCTTGCCAGGATACTCGCCGATGCGCTGGGCCTGCTGGTCGTCGTCGACAAGGTCCGGGAGATCTATTTCATCGGCAATGTCAAATTCCATATCGACAGTGTCGGGGGATTGGGTCGTTTCGTCGAGATAGAGGCCATCGATGCCTCCGGAGACATCCCCCGGGAAGAACTGGAGCGACAGTGTCACCACTACATGCAGGCTTTCGGCATCCGAGAGCCCGACCTCGTCAGCGAATCCTACAGCGACATGCTGCTGCGCCTGCATCACCAAACATCCGAAGGCCCACCCGGCCCCGGCACATGAACGTCACGCAAAACCGACAACCCACCCGCCCATGACCGAATTCCTGCTCTATGGTGCCTATGGCTACACCGGCACCCTCATCGCCCGGATGGCCGCATCGCATGGACTGCGTCCCGTCCTCGCCGGCCGGAACCGGGAGCGCCTCGACGCCCTGGCCCGATCCCTGGACATGGAATCGGTCGCCTTCGACCTCTCCGACACCCTCACCCTGGAACGCACACTTCGCCGCTTCCCCGTCGTCCTCCACGCCGCCGGCCCCTTCGCACATACCTCGGTCCCCATGATCGAGGCCTGCCTGCGCACCCATACCCACTACCTCGACATCACCGGCGAGATCCGCGTCTTCGAGGCAGCCAAACGATTCGATGCCCGGGCGCGCGAGGCCGGCATCATGGTGATGCCGGGTGTCGGCTTCGACGTGGTCCCCACCGATTGCCTCGCCCTGCACCTCAAACACCGGCTCCCCCAGGCCGCATCCCTGAAACTCGCCTTCGCCTCCCTGCACGGCGGATGGTCTCAGGGGACCGCCGTCACCATGGCCGAAGGGGCAGGGGAGGGGAGTGCCGTCCGCAAGGACGGACGGATCGTGCCCGCCCCCTTGGGGCATAAGGGCATGTGGGTCGACTTCGGCGTCAAACGGCTTTTCGTCATGACCATCCCCTGGGGGGATGTGTCCACCGCATATGCCACCACCGGCATCCCCAACATCGAAACCTATACCGGCGCACCTCCCTCCACCTTCCGCATGCTGAAGTACCAGCGGCTCTTCAACTGGCTCCTGCGCACCTCCTTCATGCGCGAACGCGCCATCCGCAGGATCCGCAAGGGACCCGCAGGCCCTACCGACGAACAGCGGGCACGGGCGAGGTCGCTGGTCTGGGGGGAAGTCCGCGATGCCGACGGCCAGGTGTCCCGGGCACGTCTGCAGGGTCCCGAAGGCTATACCCTGACGGCCCATTCCAGCCTGATCATCACCCGCAAGGTGCTCGACAAGGCCCTCAAGACCGGCTACCAGACGCCCGCCGGCTGCTACGGCCCGGACCTGGTCCTGGAGATACCCGGCGTCTTCCGCGAGGACTGCGACTGAGGGGGCGCTGCGGCACCCGCAGCCTCAGGCAAAGGCGTCCGCTTCCTCCGGAAGGGTAGGCATGTCGGTCTGCCTCAGGCTCTCTGCCAGGGCCGCCACCCGCGGCAGCTCGTATTTGAAGAAGAACCGCAGGCTGACGAGCCGGCCGCGTAGGAAGGCCTGTGCAGGGTCCTCCGCCGATTTCGACAGCATCTCCGTCCGTACCCGGTTGCCGATCTTCAGCCATTGCCAGGCGATCGTCACCAGCCCGCTCATCTCCATGAAGAGGTTGGCATCGGCGAGGTAACGCTCCGTATCGCCTTGGGCGGCGATGCCCTGCAGATGGCCGAACGTCCGCTGCCAGGTCTCCATGGCGCCCGCCAGGGCCGCCGCATAGGGCGCCAGCAGGGGGTCGGCCGAGGCCCGCGCCACCTCCTCCGAGATCTCCTGCCCGAGGAGTCGGGCCGCCCGTCCGCCGTCCATCGTCAGCTTGCGGCCGAGCAGGTCGATGGACTGGATGCCGGTAGTGCCTTCGTAGATCGACATGATACGGATGTCGCGATAGTACTGCTGCGCATCGAAATCCATCGTGAAGCCGTAGCCGCCGAAGACCTGCAGGGCGTTGCTGACGGAGCGCAGGCCTTCCTCGGAGGGCCATGTCTTGACGATGGGGGTGAGCAGTTCCAGCAACAGCCAGGCCTTGCGTTTCTCGTCGCCATCCAGGACCTTCTCCAGGTCGAACCATTTGAGGCATTCGACCACAAGGCTCAGGGCGCCCTCGACGAAGCATTTCTGCTGCAACAGCATGCGGCGTACGTCGGCATGCCGGATGATGGGTACGGGTTCGCGCAGGGGGTCCTTCTCCGCGATCGGACGGCCCTGTGGACGTTCCATCGCGTATTGCAGCGCATAGTGGTAGGCGGCCGAGGCCACGGCCGCTGCCGTCTGACCGACGACGATGCGGGCGGCGTTCATCATCTGGAACATGTAGGAGAGGCCCTTGTGGGCCTCTCCCACGAGGAAGCCGCGCGTCGGTCCCTGCTCCCCGAAGATGAGGTGCGTGGTGGCATAGCCCCGCTGCCCCATCTTCTGGAAGTCGGCCGCGCAGAGGACGTTGTTGGGGGTGAGCGTCCCGTCGGCCGAGGGCAGGAACTTGGGCACGACGAAGAGCGAGATGCCACGGGTGCCGGCGGGCGCGCCCTCGATGCGGGCCAGGGTGAGGTGGATGAAGTTGTCGCAGGCTTCATGCTCGCCGGCGGAGATGAAGATCTTCTGGCCCGTGATGAGGAAGCCGCCGTCGGGCTGGGGCGCGGCCGAGCAGCGGATGTCGGACAGCGAACTCCCCGCCTGGGGCTCCGTCAGGGCCATCGTGCCCTGCCAGCGGCCCTCCATCAGGGGGGGCATGTAGGTCGACCGCAGGGCTGCGTCGCCGAACGACGCGATCAGGTCGAGGGCTCCGGTGGAGACGCCCAGATATCCCTGGGCGCTGTTGTTGGCGGCCTCGAAGATGAGCTGTGCCGAGGAGAAGACCGAATAGGGCAGCTGCGTGCCCCCGTGTGCCAGCTCCGTGGTGGCCGTGAACCAGCCCGCATCGGCCACGGCTCGGAAGATGCGCCTGAGCTGCGGATGCGTGCGCACATGCCCGTCGCGGTGTTCGACGGGGTGCGTGTCCATCTCCTTGAACCAGGGGAATAGCTCGCGGTCGGCGATGTCGCGCGCCGACTGCAGCAGCAGGTCGATCTCCTCACGGCCGCCCACGTGCGAGAACCGCTCGTAAGCCGTCAGCCTGTCGATGCCGTGCACGGCGTAGAGCAGGAACCGGAGCAGGTCCATGCTGAGGTATTCTCTCTTCATGCCGTTTCTTTTGTCAGTCCTTGCGTTCGATGAATCCCTTCCGGCTGAAGGCCGGGTCGGGGTAGGTATAGAAGCCCTCGCCCGTCTTGACCCCCAGCCGGCCGGCGTCCACATAGGTCTTGAGGAAGTCGGCGAAACGCAGGCTGCGGGGGTCCGTCTGGTTGTTCGTGACATGCCAGGCCGTGTCTAGGCCGATGGCGTCGAGGATGCCGAAGGGGCCGCTCTCCATCTTGAAGTTACCCATCCAGCTCCTGTCGACGTCCTCGATGCCGGCCACGCCACCCGTCACCAGCGCACCGGCCGCCCCGATGAGCGACATCAGCATCGCGTTGAAGACATAGCCGGCTGATTCCCGGCTCATGCGCACCGGCGTCTGGCCGAGTCGTCGGCCCATGTCCATCAGCAGGTCGCAGACCCAGGTCTCGGTCCCGGGATGCGGCATCACGTCCACCACGTTGGCCTGGAAGACATCGTGGAAGTGGAACGCGCAGAAGCGTCCCGGCCGCCCGGTGTCGGCCGCAAAGGCCGAGGGGAGGAGGTAGGACGTGTTGGTGGTGAACACGGTCCCGGGCGGGCAGAGTCTTCCGAACAGTCGCCACACCTCCTGCTTCACGCCGAGGTCCTCGTAGACCGATTCGCTGACGAAGTCGGCATCCTCGGCCGCCTCTGCCGGGTCGGTGGTGAACCGGATCCGGTCGGGCGCAGCATCTGCAGCCTCCTGCCCGACGCGGCCGGCCCGCACGAGGTGCCGCAGGATCGATGCCTGGGTCTTCCGGGCGTGGGGGAAGGCCTCTGCCCGGTTGTCGTAGATGACGGTGTCGAAGCCGCTCAGGGCTGCCTGCAGGCCCACGCGCAGCCCCAGCGTGCCGCTGCCCAGCACCAGGAACCGTCGGATGTCGTCCAGGGTCTTTTCCATGTCAAGGGGTTTGATGTCGTCCGTCATGCCTGCCGACTTCCGATCTCACCGTCGCGCAGGGCGCGTAGCGCCTGTCCCACCATCGCCTCCAGCACCGCCTTCAGTCCGGCGAAGCGCGGGTCGGCCGTCAGTCCTTTCCGATACCGTGCGTAGATCTGCTGGACGATGACGCCGACCTTGAAACAGCCGAACACATACGGGAAGAGCAGGTCGGGCTCGGCGATCCCGCGGGCCTCGGCATAGAGGGCTGCCACTTCCCGGCGGCCGAGGTTGCCGGGCAGCCAGGTGAGGTTGAAAGGCATGAGGGCGGACGGGTCGCCGGGCTCCGACCAGTAGGCGAGGGTGGTGCCGAGGTCGAGCAGCGGATCCCCGAGGGTGGCCATCTCCCAGTCCAGCACGGCCCGGATGCGGGTGGGATCGGCGGGGTCGATGACGAGGTTGTCGTATTTGAAGTCGTTGTGGATGAGGCTGGCCCCGCTGCCGGCGGGCATGTTGTCCTGCATCCAGGCGATGGTCTCCTCGATACCATCCACCTCGTCGGTCGCCGCCCGGCGGTACCGCGCGATCCATCCCTCCGTCTGCCGTTGCAGATACCCGTCCGGCCGCCCCAGTCCCTCGAGGGGGGTGCCTGCCGGGTCGATGTCATGCAGGCGGGCCAGCATCCGCACGGACTGTTGCGACAATGCGCGCATCGCCTCGGGGCCGGGGGGTGGAGGGGCTTTTCCGCCGCCCCGCAGTATACGGCCTTCGACGCGCTCCATCAGGAAGAAGGGGGCCCCTATGACCGAGGGGTCGTCGCAGTGCAGCAAGGCTTCCGGGACCTGCGGGAACAGCGGCTTGAGGGCGCGCAGGACGCGGTATTCGCGCGACATGTCATGCCCTCCGCGGATGTCGGCGCCTGCGGGCGGACGGCGGAGGATGCATTGGCCCCCGGTCCAGGTCAGCAGGTAGGTCAGGTTCGAATAGCCTCCGGTATACTGCCTGATTTCGGGCAGGCCGTGGAACCCCGCCAGCCGCCCGTTCAGATAGGCCGCGAGTGCCTCCGCGTCGGGCATCTCCCCCCGGCGGGGCGGCAGGGCCTCCTCTGCATATGTGGCCGGGGTGCTCATGGCAGCGGGTCGGTACGGCGCTCGGCGTAGCCGCGCAGGATGGCTCGGGCCAGCGAGGTCTTGTGCACCTCGTCGGGACCGTCGTAGATGCGTGCCCCGCGCTCGTGGCGGTACCACCAGGCGAGGGGCGTCTCGTCCGTCAGGCCCATGGCGCCGCAGACCTGTATGGCGCGGTCCAGCACCTTGAGCATGACGTCGGCGACGAAGAACTTGATGGCGGAGATGTCCTGCCGGACGGCCGGGGCCCCTTGGCGGTCCAGCGCGTCGGCCGCATGGAGGACCATGTAGCGGGCCGCGTCAATGCTGGCTCGGCTCTCGGCGATGGCGTGCTGGACCGACTGCTTGTCGAACAGCCGCTGCCCGTCGCCCGTGTCCCGCATGACGGCCCTCCGGCACATGATGTCGAAGGCCCGCTCGGCGATGCCCACCCACCGCATGCAGTGATGGATGCGGCCCGGTCCGAGCCGTTCCTGGGCCAGCCGGAAGCCACCCCCCCGCGGGCCCAGCAGGTGGCTGGCGGGAATGCGGCAGCCGTCGAAGCGGATCTCGGCATGGCTCACATGCCCCTCGCCGGGTTCTCCCATGACGGGGATGTTGCGCACCCGGGTGTAGCCCGGCGTGTCCGTCGGCACGATCAGCAGGCTGGCCCGCTCATGACGGGCCGCCTCGGGTTCCGTCACGGCCATGACGATGACGAAGGCCGCCCCGTCGGCACCCGTGGTGAACCACTTGGTGCCATCGATCACCCATTCACCCCCGTCCGGCACGGCCCGGGTGGACATCACGATGGGGTTCGAGCCCGCATGGCCCGGCTCCGTCATCCCGAAGCAGCTGCGCACCCGGCCCTCCTGCAGCGGTCGCAGGAAGCGGTCGCGCTGCCCCGCGTCGGCATGGCGGTGCAGGAGTTCGATGTTGCCGATGTCGGGGGCCTGGCAGTTGAAGACGAAATGCCCGTAAGGTGTCGATGCCATCAGCTCGCTCACCTGGGCGAACTCCGTCATGCCCAGTCCCAGGCCGCCCTCCGTTGCCGGGAGGTAGGGGGCCCAGAGCCCCTCGGCGCGGGCCTTCGCCCGCAGCTCCTCCAAGAGCGGCAGGGCTTCGCCGAAAGGCAGCGACAGCAGCATCCGTTCCACGGGCAGCAGTTCCGCCTCGAGGAAGGCGCGATAGCGCGGATGGACGGCCCGCAGGCGGTCGGTGGCAAAGGCTTCCGTGACGCCCCTCATACCGTATACCCTCCGTCGGCGGTGAAGACGCCACCCGTACAGAACGAAGCGGCATCGGATGCCAGGAAGAGGGCAAGGCCCGAGATGTCCTCCGGGACGGCGACGCGGGGCAGCGCCTGCCGCGCCAGGACCGAGTTCAGGATCCGCTCGTCACCCGTCAACGCCTCGCTGAAGCGGGTATCGACCAGGCCGGGACAGATGACGTTCGCCCGGATCCCGTCAGGCCCCCACTCCCGCGCCATCACCTTGGTGGCGGCGATCAGCGATGCCTTGCTGATGCTGTAGTAGCCCAGTCCCTGCCCCGGGCTGAGCCCTTCGATGCTGCTGATGTTCACGATGGACCCGACGCCACCGGTCTTCATGGCCGGATGTGCCAGCCGGGCGAGCAGCAGCGGCCCCTTCAGGTTCACCTCCATGATCTTGTCGAGGGCGGCGGGCGCCGCATCGAGGATGGGGCCGAAGACGGGGTTGACGGCGGCGTTGTTGACGACGATGTCGATGCGGCCGAAACTGTCCAGGGTCGAGCGGACCAGTGCCGCGATCTCCTCTGGCGATCCCATGTGCGCCGCGATGCCGGCCGCCTCGATGCCTTCGGCCCGGAACTCGGAGGCCACCTGCCCGACGGCTTCGGCCTTCCGGCTGCTGACGACGACGCGCGCGCCGTGGCGTCCCAGCAGACGGGCGATGGCGCGGCCGATGCCCTTGCTGGCGCCGGTGACGATGGCGACCCTGCCCTGCAGGTCGATGGATTCCCGGTCGGTGCTCATGGCGGCTCTGTTATGCTGCAGGTGAAGGTAAGGCTTGTCGCCCGTTTTCAGCGGAGGATGACGGTGCCCAGCGATCGCGTCAGCTCCATCTCGAGCCCCTTCAGGTACTGGTGGGTCTGAAGGATGGCCTCCATCTCGCCATCGCTGCGTCCGGCACCCATGTCGCGCTGGTTCTCCACCAGGAGTCTTTTGATCTTCCGGAGCTTGAGGTAGGTCAGGCAGGAGCGGACCTCCTGCTGGTACTGGTCCTCCCGTGTCGGGAGGGGACCGTCGTAGAAGTCCTTCCACCGCGGGCTGATCTCGAAGGTGGTCTCGAAGACGGCGACGGTCGTCCGGCTCACCTCGGGGTCTTCGTGGTAGAGGAAGCGCTTCGGCTGGAGGTCTTCGCCTTCGTCGTAGGCCTTTCGGTAGAGGCCGATGAGGGTACGGATGTTCGGGTTGTCGATCATCTGTACGAGGTCGTTGTCGTCGAATTCCCGGAACATGTGTTCGGCGACGGTCATGTCGGCATCCCAGGCCTTGCCGCCGAACTCCAGCAGGGCGCGCAGGGTCCATTGCTCCTGCGGCTCGTCGGTCAGCAGCAGTTCGAGTCCGGGTGCGCGCTCGGGGGTGGCCGCTTGCGGGGCGGGCAGGTCGGCCGCGGGTTCCGTCGACCGGCCCCGGCGCACCTCCTTGGAGATGCGTTCGCGGATGAACTGGTTGACCAGGGTGGTGAGGCCCTGCTCGTCGATGCCCAGCAGTTCGGCCGAGCGTTTTATGTAGTCCTGTTGCCGGGTGAAGTCCTCCGCCTTGTTGAGGCGCGACACGGTCTCTGCGATCTGGTTCACGAGGGCGGCCTTCTTCTGGCTGTCCTGGCCCACTTCGGCGAGGGCCACTTCCAGCTGGAAGAGGATGACGTCCTTGCGTTGGGCTTCGATGTAGGTCCGGAGCGCCTCGGGTCCCTTGCCGCGCAGGTAGCTGTCGGGGTCGTCGCCGTCGGGCAGCAGCACGAGGCGGACGTTAAGGCCTTCCTCCAGGGCCAGGTCGAGTCCGCGCAGGGCCGCCTTGATGCCGGCGGCGTCGCCGTCGTAGACGATGGTGAGGTTGGAGGTGTATTTCTTGACGAGCCGGAGCTGGTCGGTCGTGAGCGAGGTGCCGCCCGAGGCCACGGCGTGGGTGAGGCCGGCCTGGTGGAGGGCGATGACGTCGGTATAGCCCTCCACCAGGAGGCATTCGTCCGCCTTGTCGATGCCATGCCGGGCGAAGTACGACCCGTAGAGGATGCGGCTCTTGACGTAGACGTCGTTCTCGGGGGTGTTGATGTATTTGGGGGCGCGGTCGTTGCGGGCGATGATGCGTGCGCCGAAGCCGACGACCTTCCCGCTCTGGTTGTGGATGGGGAAGATGATGCGGCCGCGGTAGTTGTCGACCGGCTGTCCGTCGCGCATGACCACGAGGCCGCTCTTCACGAGCAGTTCGGGGCTGTACTGCGCCTGCAGGGCGGCCGTGGCGAAGCCGTCCCGCGCTTCGGGGCAGTAGCCGAGCTGGAAATGCCGGATGGTCTCGTCCGTGAAGCCGCGCTCCTGCAGGTAGCTGAGGCCGATGTCGCGGCCCGGGCCTTCCGCATGCAGCGTGCTTGCGAAGTAGTCGCGGGCGAAGGCGTTGAGGATGTAGAGGCTCTCGGCGGCCTGTTGCTGACGCTGCTGCTCCGGGGTGGCGTCCGTCTCCTCCAGCGTCACGTTGTAGCGGGCCGCCAGCCAGCGGATGGCCTCCACGTAGGCGTACTTCTCGTGCTCCATCAGGAAGCCGATGGTATTGCCGCTGCGGCCGCACCCGAAGCACTTGTAGATCTCCTTCGACGGGGAGACGGAGAAGGAGGGCGTCTTCTCGTTGTGGAAGGGGCAGAGGCCGATATGGTTGGAGCCCCTTCGCTTCAGCCGCACGAACTGCCCCACCACGTCGAGGATGTCGATGCGGCTGAGGACCTCCTGTATGGACTGCGGCGATATCACCCCGTAAAAGTAGGTTTTGGGGCCGACAGGCGCCGGTCCGAAGTCCGTAGCCTCACTCGAAGAACACCTCGTCGACGAACACCCACCCCTTGTCGCCCTTGCCCCGGTGCCAGGCGGGTAGCTTCGTGACGGGGTCGGCCTGCACGCGAACGTAACGGTAGAGGCCGGGCTTGAAGTCCACGGTGTAGATGCGGTTCCTGACCGGCCCGTTCTTCAGGGGCTGTTCCGGCACGAGCCGGCCCACGGGGGAGAGTGTTGCCGAGTCGGGCCCGGCCATGACCTGGATGGCCCGGGGCGGCATGATGTAGCCGCCGTTGTTCTCGGCGATGCTCAGGATGACCTTACGGATCGAGTCCGTGCCGGCAAAGCGGAAGGCGGCGGCGAAGACGGTGTCGCGGAAGCCGAGCCAGTTGACGAGCGGGTTCCGGCTGTCGCCCTTCAGTCCGTCCGTGAGACTTGCGGAACCCTGTACCCGGTAGCGGTTGTCGGGCACCGTCAGGAGGGTGGCCCTTGCCGGCGGGATGCCCCGGGCGAAGACGGTGAACACCGAGGGCGCACTCGCATACCAGCCGGGCAGGACGGCGATGGCGCGCACTTCGGTGGGACCGGTCACGGGGATGGGGCCGCTGTAGGCCTTGGAGGTCGCGCTGTCGGGCTCGCTGCCGTCGGTCGTAAAGCGGATGGTGACACCCGGCATCGGGTGCCTGAGCTCCAGCGTCTCGCCCTTGGCGAAGACGGCCTTGTCGGGCTTGAGGAGGGCCGGTGGCGTGAGCCTGAGCCGTTCGCTGGTGTCCGGCAGCTGACCGACGTCGAAACGGACGCGGGGGTGTTTCTTTGCGAGGGCCGCCGCCTGGTCCTGTGTGACACCGGTTCGCCACAGCCGGATATCTTCCAGCCTGCCGAAGGGGGCGAGGCGTTCCAGGTCGGAGGCTGTGACGGAGGTGTTGGCGAGGGACAGCCGGCGCAGGGCCTTGACCGCAGCGAGCCTGTCCAGTCCCCTGCCTGTGACCCGGGTGCCGTTGAGGTTGAGTTCTTCCAGGTTGGGGAAGCCCGCCAGCACCTCGCAGGCCTCGTCGCCGGCCGGCATGCCCGACAGGTTCACGCTGACCGTCTGCTGGGCGATGGCGCGGCATTCGGAGAGCATCCCGGGCAGGTAGGCGGAGGAGACGAAGAAGGAGAGCTGCAGGGCGGGGGCGGTGGCGTCGACGGGCACCACCCGACGGAAGGGGCCGTTCAGCGCCGTCACGACCGCCGCATCGGCCGGTGGGAAGCCATAGCTTTTGCCGACGACGATCTCTGTCCTGCCCTGCATGCCGAAAAAGCCGGCCGCCAGGATACGGAAGCTGTCGGTCTCGGGAAAGTCGGCGAGCCTGCTGCCGAAGTCGGCGCCTGCGGCGATCCAGCGGTGCAGCAGTTCGACCTCGCGCGGGGTGAGCTGTGCCTTGCCCTTCGGGGGCATGTGCTTCTCATCCCCCGGGTCGAGCAGGATGCGATGGATGATGCGGCTGCTGTCGGGGTTGCCCGGCACCCAGGGGGTGCCTTCCTTCCCGCCTTTCAAGAGCAGGTCCGTCCGCGTCATCACGAAATCCCCCTTCGCCTTCTGCTCGTTATGGCATCCCTGGCATTTCGATTGGAAGATGGGCTGCAGGGCGGCCTGGAAGATGGGGGTGCTGTCGGTCAGGGCAACGCTTCCCGCCGCTTCCTGGCCGGCCTCATCCCGCGTCAGCGTCAGGAAGCCTTCGCCGTGGGTGAGGGTGCCGCCTTCGTGGCCGCCCCAGACCAGGGCGAGGGCGCAGCAGGCCATGGCGGCCTGTCGGAGGACCTGCGGCAGGGCCCGGGTGTGCAGGGTGGCCCAGATGGCATAGGTGGCGAAGGCGGTCGCCGCACCCAGCCACATGTGGCGTTCCAGGGTGCCGGCATCGTAACCGCCCTCCCGGGAGAGGAACAGGCCCGACAGGGCCGTGAGGGCGGAGAGGCCGGCCGCGTGCAGCCAGAGAAGGTCGAGGGCGGAGGCGATGCGCCGGTCCTCCCGCCAGGCGGCGGGCAGGAAGGCGGCCGTCGTGAGCAGCAGCGCCAGCGCGATCGGGAAATGGAGGAGCAGCGGATGCAGGCGTCCGGCAGGCATGAGCCAGCCGGGCGGTGCCAGGTGCTCGTGGAAGGCGACAGCCGTGAGCAACAGGGCCTGAAGGGCCGTCGCGACGTGGGAGAGGATGGAGCGGTAACGGGTCATGACTGGGGTCGGTCGTTGGTGGGTCGTCCGGGCGGACGGTCGGGCATCGGTTGTTCGTTACCGTGATGTCAGGCCAGGAGGCCCTTGAGGAGCGCCCCCTCCACGTCCGTGAGGCGGTATCGCCTGCCGAGGTGGCGGTAGGTGAGGCGTTCGTGGTCGATGCCCATCAGGTGCAGGATGGTCGCATGGAAGTCGTGCACGCTGACGGGGTCTCTGACGATGTTGTAGCCGAACTCGTCCGTCTCGCCGTAGGTGATGCCGGGCCGGATGCCGCCGCCCGCCATCCAGATGCTGAAGCACTTGGGATGGTGGTCGCGGCCGTAGTTCTCCCGGGCGAGCTTGCCCTGGCAGTAGTTGGTGCGGCCGAACTCGCCGCCCCAGATGACGAGGGTCTCGTCGAGGAGGCCCCGCTGCTTGAGGTCCTTGATCAGTGCCGCGGAGGCCCTGTCGACATCCTGGGCCTGCAGCGGCATTTCGCCGACGAGGTTGCCGTGCTGGTCCCATCCCTGGTGGTAGAGCTGCACGAAGCGGACGCCCGCCTCGGAGAGCTTGCGGGCCAGGAGGCAGTTGGCGGCGTAGGTGCCCGGCACCAGGCAGTCGGGGCCGTACATCCGCACGATGTGGTCGGGCTCCTTGGACAGGTCGGTCAGCTCCGGCACGGCCGTCTGCATGCGGTACGACATCTCGTACTGCTGGATGCGCGACTGGATCTCGGGGTCGCCGAAACGCTGGAAGGACAGGTCGTTCATCTTCGCCAGCCGGTCGAGCATCTCGCGTCGCGAGGTGCGGTCCTGGCCCTCGGGGTTGCCAAGGTACAGGACGGGGTCTTCGCCGCTGCTGAAGACGACGCCCTGGTGGACGCTGTCGAGGAAGCCGTTGGTCCAGAGCTTCGAATACACCCCCTGCCCGTTGCCGCGCCCGCGCGACAGCAGTACGCAGTAGGACGGGAGGTTACGGTTGTCGCTGCCCAGTCCGTAACTCATCCAGGCGCCCATGCTCGGACGGTTGCCCTGTTGCGCCCCCGTCTGGAAGAAGGTCAGCGCAGGGTCGTGGTTGATGGCGTCGGTGTGCACGGTCTTGATCACGGCGATGTCGTCCACGATCGAGGCGATGTGCGGGAACATCGACGACACCCAGGTGCCTGCCTGTCCGTGCTGGTTGAACTCGAAGGCGGAACCCACCAGCGGGAACTTGTCCTGGTTGGCGGTCATGCCGGTGAGCCGCTGTCCGTTGCGCACCGAGGCGGGCAGGTCCTGCCCGATCATCTCGTTGAGGAGGGGCTTGTGGTCGAAGGTCTCCAGCTGCGAGGGCGCGCCGTTCTGGAACAGGTAGATGATGCGTTTGGCCTTGGGGGCGAACTGCGGTAGGCCCAGGGCTGGGGCGACGGACTCCTCGTCGCGCGATCCGAAGGCCCCCGGCACGAGCAGCGAGCCTAGCGCAAGTCCTCCGATGCCGAGGCCCGCCCGGGTCAGGAAATGCCGCCTTGTGTGGTTCAGCCTGAATTTGTTCAACTCGTCCATGGGTCAGGATTTTACCGAGGCTTCCTCGAGGTTGTAGAGCATGTGCACGACCTGCATGAGTGCGGCGTGTTCGGCCACGTCGGGTTTCCCCTCCAGGGGGTGTTCGCCGACATTGACATAGGCGGCGGCCTTTCGCCTGTCGGCGCGGAACCTGACGAGTTCGCTGCGATGGTAGTCCGCGAGCATCGCCATCTCCCGCTCGGAGGCCTTGCGCGACAGGATGCGTCGGAAGGCCGCTCCGAGGCGCGTCGCATCATCGCCGCCGTCGCGCAGCAGCCGCTGGGCGAGCACGCGCGCCGCCTCCAGCACCTGCGGGTCGTTGAGCAGCACGAGCGCCTGCAGGGGCGTGTTCGTCCGCTGGCGCGCCACCTCGCACTGGTCGCGGTTGCTGGCGTCGAAGATCAGCATCGAAGGGGGTGGTGCCGTGCGTTTGATGAAAGTGTACATGCCCCTGCGGTAGAGCTTCTCGCCATGGTCCTGGACGAAGCGGGCGAGTTCGCCCCGGCCCGAGGTCGTGGACTCCCATATGCCTGCCGGCTGGTAGGGCTTGACGCTGGGTCCTCCGATGACCGGCACCAGCAGCCCGCTGCTGGCGAGCACCTGGTCGCGGAGGAACTCGGCACCGAGCCGCAGCCGCGGCGCATGGCTGTAATACCTGTTCTCGGGATCTTGGCGGCGCTTGCGCTCGTCCTGTACGGACGACTGGCGGTAGGTGGCCGACATGACGATCTGCTTCACCAGCCGCTTGATGTTCCACCCGTTGTCCCGGAAGTCGGCCGCCAGCCAGTCGAGCAGCTCGGGATGCGTGGGCAGGTCGCCCTGCATGCCGAAGTCACCCGACGACTTCACCAGCCCCTTCCCGAAGAACTCCGACCACATGCGGTTCACGAAGACCCTCGCCGTCAGGGGGTTCCGCCTGTCGAGCAGCCACTGCGCCAGGCCCAGCCGGTCCTTGCGGAAGCGCATGGTGTCGAAGGGGAGGATGGCCGAGGGGAGCGACATGTCCACCGTGTCGGCAGGCTGGTCGTAGACGCCGCGACGCAGGACGCGGGTCACCCGCTTCAGGCTGCTGTCCCGCATCACCATCGCGATGACGGGGGCGGTGTCGGGCTTGTTGATGAAGGTCAGCACGCTCCTCACGTCCGCCGTGGTGATGCGCATGTTGGGCGGGTCTCCTGGGGATGCCAGCCCGATGTCGCCCACCAGCCCCTTCTCATTGACCTGGTTGAAGAAGGCAAAGGTGCCGTAGTAGTCGCGCTGGGAGACGGGGTCGTACTTGTGGTCGTGGCATTTGGCACATTCGAGCGTGATGGCCAGGAAGGCCTTGCCGAAGGTGTTGGTCCGGTCGGTGACGTATTCGATGCGGTATTCCTCGTCGATCACACCGCCTTCCTGCGTGATCTTGTGGTTGCGGTTGAAGCCGGTCGCCAGCATCATCTCGGGCGTGGGGTTCGGCATCAGGTCGCCTGCCAGCTGCCAGCTCACGAACTTGCTGTAGCCGTAGTTCCGGTTGAAGGCATGGATCACCCAGTCGCGCCAGGGCCACATGGTCCGGAGTCCGTCGTCCTGATAGCCGTGGCTGTCGGCATATCGGGCGAGGTCGAGCCAGGCGACCGCCATCTTCTCCCCGTAATGCGGGTCGGCCAGTAGCCTGTCGACCATCCGGCCATAGGCCCCGGGGGCCTTGTCGTTGAGAAAGGCGTCCTGCGCGGCGATGTCGGGCGGAAGGCCCGTCAGGTCGAGACTCACCCGGCGCAGCAGCGTCTCGCGGTCGGCCTCCGTGTTGGGCGCCAGCCCCGCCCGCGCCAGCTTCTCGAGGATGAACCGGTCGATGTCGTTCCGCACCCATTCATCCTCGTCCCTCATCGGCACTTCCGGCTTCTCCGGTGGCATGAAGGCCCAGTGACGCTTGTACTCGGCACCCTGGCGGATCCACCTGCCGATCAGATCCACCTCGAAGGGCGTCAGCGACAGTTTCGAGGACGGCGGCGGCATCAGCACCGAAGTGTCGCTGGCCGTGATCCGATGGTAGAGCTCCGACGCTTCCGGATCCCCCCGCACGATCACGAAATGTTCCGGGTCGTCCTTCAGGGCTGCAAAGGCGGCCTCTTCGATGTCCAGCCGCAGACCGGCCTCCCGCTTGCCCGCATCGGGCCCGTGACACTTGAAACAACGGTCCGAGAGGATGGGACGGATGTGATAGTTGAAGTCGACCCGCTCGGGCAGGACAGCCACGGGCCCCGCCCCATCATCGCGACCCAGGAACAGCAACAGCGCACATGCGCCCAGGATGCCCACCAGCGTGTACGGGACCCAGGGCTTCAGGGATCGGATCGTCATGGATTTCGTTTCGAAGGCGTAATATAGACAAAAAACCGGGCCGACGAAGCCCGCAAGCCCCTGCCTTCGCACACTTCCCCGCAGATCGCATCGGAGTGGCCCCGTGACCCCGCGACGACGGCCATGCCCCTCCGACCCTCGCCCGGGCGTCGCCATCCCACCCCCGGCTTCGAGCCCCGGAATGCGTCTCAGTCCCCTGATCAGGGCAAAGCCGTCTGACCTTTCCCGCTTCCCCGTAGATCGCCTATATTCGTGTAAATGGTACACATGCGATTTCCGCTCGGCCTCGCGATGATCCTGACATCCATGTCCGCCACTGCCCAGACGCCCGATCTCGACCGATATCCCGTCTATGCGGGGTCCGACCTCGGGCTGCGCTACACGGCGGAATCCTCGCACTTCCGCATCTGGTCACCCCCGGCGGACAGCGCCGAACTGGTGCTGTATCCGCAGGGCACCGGCGGCACGGCGACCCGACGGGTGGCCATGCAACGGGCGGAGTCGGGCACCTGGACGGCCAGGCTCGACGGCGACCAGCGGGGCGTCTTCTACGCCTTTCGCGTTCGGATAGCCGGAAAATGGGGCCTCGAAGTGCCCGATCCCTACGCCCGCCTGGTGGGCACCAACGGCCGAAGGGCGGTGGTGGGCGACATCGCCGCTTCCGACCCCGTCGGATGGGCGCAGGACACCCCGCCGCCGTACGGCGGGAAGCGGGTGGGGGAGTCCGCTCCGACGGATGCCGTCATCTACGAGCTGCATGTCCGCGACGCCACCATCCATCCGACATCGGGCGCAAGCCGCAAAGGCAAGTTCCTCGGCCTGGCGGAGCGGGGCACGAAGAGTCCGCAGGGGGTGTCCACGGGCCTCGACCACCTCCGGGAACTCGGGGTCACGCACGTGCACCTGCTTCCCTCCTACGACTTCAGCTCGGTGGACGAGTCCAGGCCCGACAGCCCCCAGTACAACTGGGGCTATGATCCGCTCAACTACAACGCCCCGGAGGGCTCCTATTCCACGGACCCCTCCGACGGCATCACCCGCCTGCGCGAATTCAAACAGCTGGTACAGGCCTTCCACAAGGCGGGCCTCCGCGTGGTGATGGATGTGGTCTATAATCACACGATGACCACCGGCACGTCCTCGTTCGACCAGCTCGTCCCCGGCTACTACTACCGTCAGCGGGCCGACGGCAGTTATTCGGACGCCAGCGCCTGCGGCAACGAGACGGCCAGCGAGCGGCCCATGATGCGGAAATTCATGCTGGAATCCCTCCTGTACTGGGTCGAACACTGTCATGTCGACGGCTTCCGGTTCGACCTCATGGGCATCCACGACATCGAGACGATGAACCTCGTTTCCCGACGCCTCCACGATGTCAAGCCCGACATCCTCCTGTACGGAGAGGGATGGACCGCGGGCAGTTCCCCGTTGCCCGACAGCCTCCGGGCCATCAAACGCAACGCATACCGGCTCGACGGCATCGCCGTCTTCAGCGACGACCTCCGTGACGGCATCAAGGGCAGCGTCTTCGAGCACGCCGACCGGGGTTTCGCGTCCGGCAAGCCCGGACAGGAGCCCAGCATCCGATTCGGTACCGTGGCCGCCACCCCGCATCCGCAGGTCGACTACAGTCTGGTGAACTATTCGAAGGCGCCCTATGCCGCCCATCCGACGCAGGTGGTCAGCTACTGCGAATGCCACGACAACCACAACCTGCACGACAAGCTCGCCATCTCCGCACCCGATGCCGATGCGCGTACGCGGGAGGAGATGCAACGCCTGGCCCTGACCATCGTCCTGACCGCACAGGGCATCCCCTTCCTGCATGCCGGCTCGGAGTTCCTCCGCACCAAGCAGGGCGTCGAGAACTCCTTCCAGTCGCCCGACGCCGTCAATGCCATCGACTGGGCGCTCAAGGCCCGCCACCGCGATGTCGAACGGCATGTCGCCGCCCTCATCCGGATGCGTCGCAGCCATCCGGCCTTCCGGATGCGGACCGCCGAGCAGGTGCGGACGCATCTCCGCTTCCTGGAAGGCTTGCCGCCCCAGGTCGTCGGCTACCGGATCGACGGGGCCGCCGTGGGAGATACATGGAAGGAGGTCCTGGTGCTGTTCAACGGCAGTGGCCAGCCCCGCCAGGCAAGCCTCCCCGAAGGCCGATGGAAGGCCCACCTCGGCGGCAACCGCATGGCCGGAGGCCGCGCGCTGAACACACGCATCGACCTGCCCCCGCACAGCGCGAGCATCCTGTACCGCGACTGAGCCGGTGATTTATTTCAGGTTTTGCCGGGCAATGCCTATCTTCGCATCCTTACAAGTCAGCATGCCAAGGTCAGAAGTCCGTGCAACGGATGGCTTCCCTGTGTTTCGCGACGGTAGGCGGGTAAAGTGTCGTCCCTGAGGAGTGGCAGCCTTACCGATTATCTTTCATCATCAATTTTGCAAGTTGAATTTCACAGAACTCAATCTGATTGAGCCTGTCCTGCGTGCATTGTCGCAGGAGGGCTACGAGCGCCCCACGCCCATCCAGGCGCAAGCGATCCCCGCGGTGCTCAGCCACCGCGACCTGCTGGGATGTGCCCAGACAGGTACCGGCAAGACGGCGGCCTTCACCGTGCCCATCCTCCAGATCATGCACCTGGAGCCCGATGCGGGCCGCTCACCCCGCCCCATCCGTACGCTGATCCTCACGCCCACACGGGAGCTGGCGATCCAGATCGGCGAAAGCATCCAGTCCTATGGTCGCCACCTGAAGCCAAAGAGCCTCGTCATCTTCGGGGGTGTCTCGCAGGTGCCGCAGGTGGAAGGTCTCCGGAAGGGTGTCGACATCCTGGTCGCCACCCCCGGCCGTCTGCTCGACCTCATGGGACAGGGCTACGTCAGCCTGGCCAACATCCGCTGGTTCGTGCTCGACGAGGCCGACCGCATGCTCGACATGGGCTTCATCCACGATGTGAAGCGCATCATCGCCCAGCTGCCCACGAAACGGCAGACCCTGTTCTTCTCGGCCACCATGCCCGCAGAGATCCAGTCGCTCGCCTCCTCTCTCCTGCACGATCCCGTGCGGGTCGAGGTCACCCCCGTTTCCTCCACGGCGGAGACCGTGTCGCATGCGGTCTACCATGTCGACAAGAAGAACAAGCCCCGACTCCTGCTGCACCTGCTGGAAGACGCGTCGATCCAGTCGCTCCTCGTCTTCTCGCGCACCAAGCACGGCGCCAACCGCATCGCCAAGGACCTCGTGAAGGCAGGCGTGTCGGCAGAGGCCATACACGGCAACAAGTCGCAGGGTGCCCGCCAGCAGGCCCTGCAGAATTTCAAGAACCGCCGGACGCGCGTCCTCGTGGCCACCGACATCGCCGCCCGCGGGATCGACATCGACGAACTCAGCCACGTGGCCAACTTCGACCTGCCCAACGTGCCCGAGACCTACGTCCACCGCATCGGCCGCACCGGCCGGGCAGGTGCCAGCGGCATGGCCTTCTCCTTCTGCGATGCCGAGGAACGTGAGTTCCTGCGCGACATCCAGAAACTCATCGGCTTCCGGATACCCGTCGTCGACGGGCATCCCTTCCCCGCCGGTACGGCAGGCCCCGAACCCGACGAGACACCCGCCCCGCAACGCCCGCCATCCCGTCAACCATCGCGACAGCCCGGTCGTCAACCCCGGCCCGACGGCAGGCATCAACAGCCGCGCCGAGGCGTGACGTCATCCCCCCGTGCCCCCCAGCCATCAGCCGGCCAAGCCCAACCCCAGCGACGACAGGCAGAGGGAAGGACGGACGCCGACCGCAACAAGCCCGGTCAGCCCGGCCGCCAGCTACACAGGCCATCCGAAGGCAGTCAGCCAGCGCGCGCGCAGCAGCAGGGACAAGCCCGCAGCGAACCCCGCCCGGAATCCCGGCAGGCCCGGCCCGGCAAGGTTGCCGAGAAGCCCAAGGCACTATCGGAAAAGCCCGGGGTCGCCTCGCAGGACACGGCAAACACCCCGTCATCCATCCAGTTCAAGCCCGTGTTCGACGACCTCGACCGCTGGTAGGACCCGCAGCACCGGGGCCACCACCGCCCCCTTTGGATATCGACATGAACAAGAGAGAGGCCGCCCCGAGGCGGCCTCTCTCTTGTTCATGTGATGGGTCGATCAGATCAGAAACGCTTGCGGGGACCGAAGGCATCCCGTGGCGGATAGCCGCCGCCGCCACGGAATCCGCCATCCCCTCGCGGGCCGCCACTGCCGCCACGGAAACCGCCACCGCCGCGGTCCTCAGCCTGCTTGACGACCAACGGCTTCTTGCCCAGGGAGATGTCGTTCAGGTGCTCGATGGCGTCGCGGCCATCGGCATCCTCCATCATCTCCACGAAGCCGAAACCCTTGCTCTTGCCGGTGTCCCGGTCCATGACCACCTTGGCCGACTTGACAGCCCCGAACTTCTCGAAGATCTCTGTCAGCTCCGCATCGTCCAGATCGTAGGGCAGCCCCGCAACGAAAAGTGTCATGGTCTTGTGTTTGCACCAAAGGTAGGGAAAGTCGCCGTTCGTCACCCCCGGGCCGGCTTGCAATTCCGCCTCCCTTTCTTACAGCCTGTCCCTGCCTCACTGTTTTCGGACCGATCCACTCGACGTACCTTCGCCGTTCAGCGCGGCCATCACCACAATCGGTCATCATGAAGGAAGTATGGGTTGTCTCGGCGGTCAGGACCCCGATGGGTTCTTTCGGCGGGTCGTTGAAAGACCTGCCGGTCGCAGCGTTGGGCGCCGCCGCCATCCGGTCGGCCCTGGAGCGTACGGCCCTTCCCTCCGACGCGGTCGACGAAGTGCTCATGGGCTGTGTCCTTCAGGCCAATGCAGGCCAGGCCCCCGCCCGCCAGGCGGCGCGTTTCGGCGGCATACCCGACACGGTGCCCTGCACCACCGTCAACAAGGTCTGTGCCAGCGGCATGAAGGCCGTGGCACAGGCCGTACAGTCGATACGCCTTGGCGATACCTCCATCGTCGTCGCCGGCGGCATGGAAAGCATGAGCCGGGTGCCTTTTTATGCGGCAGACATGCGGTGGGGCCGTAAATACGGTGATGCGTCGCTGGCCGATGGACTCTCGCGCGACGGACTGACGGATGCCTACGACGGCAAGGCCATGGGCCTGGCGGCCGAACGCTGCGCGTGGGAATGCGGCGTCTCGCGTGCCGAGCAGGATGCCTTCGCCGTCGAGAGTTACCGCAGGAGCCAGGCGGCCTGGGAGGACGGCGCCTTCGATGCCGAGGTGGTCGCAGTGCAGATACCCCAGCGCAAGGGCGACCCGGTGATCATCTCGCGTGACGAGGAGCCCTGGAATGTCAGGTTCGACAAGATCCCCGCACTTTCCCCGGCCTTCGACCGCGATGGCACCGTCACCGCCGCCAACGCCAGCACCATGAACGACGGGGCGGCCGCCCTCGTCCTTGCGGAAAAGGACAGGGCGGAACGACTCGGCCTCCGGCCCCTCGCCCGGATCCTGTCCTATGCCGACGCCGAACAGGCCCCGGAATGGTTCACCACCTCCCCATCCCTGGCATTGCCCCGCGCCGTGGAGAAGGCTGGCCTGCAGATGGCCGACATCGACCTTTGGGAGATCAACGAGGCTTTCTCCGTCGTGGCCATCGAGAACATGCGCCGCCTTCGGATCGATCCCGCCAGGATCAACATCCACGGCGGTGCCGTCTCTCTGGGCCACCCCCTCGGCTGCAGCGGCGCCCGCATCCTCGTCACCCTGGTCCACGCCCTTCACCGTCACGGTGCCCGATACGGGGCTGCCGGCATCTGCAACGGCGGCGGAGGTGCCAGCGCCATCGTCGTCGAAGCCCTCTGACGGCCATCTGTCACCCCCTGGCCGGGCATGCCCCCAGCCACGCGACAGGCAAACAACTTTTGCTTGAATGACGGCCTTGGGATACCTTTGCCACCCAAACGGATATTGATATGGCGATGAGGACGATACAGTTCCGTGAGGCCCTCCGCGAGGCCATGCAGGAGGAAATGCGACGGGACGACCGGGTGTTCCTCATGGGCGAGGAGGTCGCGGAATACAACGGCGCCTACAAGGTGAGCCAGGGGATGCTCGACGAGTTCGGTCCCCGACGGGTCATCGACACGCCCATCGCGGAACTCGGCTTCACGGCGGTCGCCGTGGGTGCGGCACAGAACGGTCTCCGGCCCATCGTCGAGTTCATGACCTGGAACTTCGCCGTCCTCCCCCTGGACCAGATCCTCAACACGGCCTCCAAGATGCTCGCCATGAGCGGCGGTCAGATCGGGTGCCCCATCGTCTTCCGCGGACCCAACGGCTCCGCCGGCCAGCTGGGGGCCCAGCACTCCACCGCATTCGAAAGCCTCTACGCCAACATCCCCGGCCTCAAAGTCGTCTCCGTCTCCAACCCCTACGACGCCAAGGGACTCCTCAAAAGCGCCATCCGCGACGACGACCCCGTCGTCTTCATGGAAAGCGAGGTGATGTACGGCGAGAAGGGCGAAGTGCCCGAAGAGGAATACCTCATCCCCATCGGCAAGGCCGACGTGAAGCGGAGCGGACGCGACGTCACCATCGTCTCATTCAACAAGATGATGAAAGTGGCCCTGGGCGCCGCCGCGGAACTCGAGAAGGAAGGCGTCAGCGCCGAAGTCATAGACCTCCGCACCATCCGGCCGCTCGACTGGAAGACGGTGATGGAGAGTGTCAAGAAGACCAACCGGCTGGTCATCGTCGAGGAGCAGTGGCCCTTCGCCTCCGTATCCTCCGAACTGACCTACCGCATCCAGAAGGAAGGCTTCGACTATCTCGATGCTCCCGTCCGCCGCATCACCTCTGCGGACGCCCCCATGCACTACGCCCCCAACCTCGTCGCCGCCTACCTGCCCGACATCCCCCGGACGGTCCGACTGGTCAAGGAGGTCATGTACATGAAGAAATGAACGCCCCCCGATCCATCATTTCAAAGGCAGCCCTGCGCTGCCTTTTTTCGTCAGACCGACGATGGGGGCGGACCCTCTTCGCCTGTTGCCTTTTCGCGTCCATCGCCGCGCAACCCGCCTGGTCACAAGGGACGCGGGAGCCTTCGGACACCATCGTCCCCCTGGGCGACATCGTCGTCAAGGGATTCGGCTCCGGCCGATCGCGGAATGCCGTTCCCGCATCGGTATCCCTGTTGCGGACCCGCGACATCTCGCGATTCTCGAACACCAGCCTCGTACCGGTCATGAATACGCTGCCCGGCGTACGCATGGAGGAGCGCTCCCCGGGCAGCTACCGGCTCTCGATGCGGGGCAGCCTCATCCGCTCTCCCTTCGGGATACGCAACGTCAAGGTCTACCTCGACGATATCATCCTGACCGATGCCGGGGGGAACACCTATCTCAACCTCATCGACATGAACCTGCTCTCCGGCATCGAGGTGATCCGAGGCCCCGCCGGGAGCATCTACGGGTCCGGCACAGGAGGCGTCGTGCATCTCTCCGCCGCCGGTCCCGCCCAGGCATCCACCGGGGGGCGGGCCGACCAGACGGGACGCCTGCAGGTCTCCGCCGGCTCCTACGGGCAATACGCACAGAACCTCGGCTGGGTGGTTTCGGGAAAGCGCAGCCGACTCGCCATCGCTCAGGGCGTGTACCTGTCCGACGGATACCGGAAGAACAGCCGCATGCGCAGGGATGCGTTCCAGGCTGACTGGACGGCCGAAGGAGAGAAGGGTGCGGCCTACCGGGGCTTCCTCCTGCTGTCCGACCTGTCCTACCGCACACCCGGGGGACTCACCCTCGCCCAACAGTCGGCAGACCCCAGGCAGGCCCGACCCGCCACGCCCGTGCTGCCCTCGGCAGAAGCCCAGCGCACGGGCATCGACAACGCCACCGCCCTCGCCGGATTCTCCGCCAGCCATCGCCTCTCCGGCGGCCTCCACTGGAGAAATGCGCTGACATACTCCCGCACCGGCTTCTCCAATCCCTTCTTCAGCAACTATGAGCGACGCCGCGAAACGAACCTGGGGCTCCGCTCGGTGCTCGACCTGCGTCGGGAATGGAGTTCCGGCGGACTCGGCTGGGTGACCGGCATCGAATGGCAGCAGGGTGACTATGCCATCGACAGCTCCGGCAACCAGGGAGGGCTACCTGACGCGCGGCTCGTCCGGGACCAGGTCAAGGCCCTGCAGGGCTTCCTCTTCACACAGTTGGAGGTCCGGCTCCCGGGCAACCTCACGGTCCAGACGGGCATCAGCCTCAACCGCTTCTCGTACCGGCTGGCCCGCACCCTGGGAACCCCATCGCTACCTCCATCCGATATCGGATTCGACCTGCAGCCCGCCCCCCGGCTCGCCGTCCTCTGGAAACCCGTACGCACCCTCTCCCTCCATGCCTCACTGACACGGGGATTTTCGCCGCCCTCCCTGGCGGAAGTCAAGCCCTCGGCAGGCGGGTTCGGGACCGGCCTCCAGGCAGAGAACGGATGGAGCCGTGAAGCCGGCGTGAAAGGCGCCCTTTGGCGGAACCGCATCCAGTTCGATGCCACGGTCTTCGACTTCCTCCTCCGTGAGGCCATCGTCCGACGGACCAACGCGTCCGGAGCCGAATTCTTCATCAATGCCGGGGATATCCGCCAGCGCGGCGTCGAGGCCTTCCTGGAAGCCTTCCCCATCCAGCACCCGGCCTCGGCCGCCGTCAGGCAGCTGCGCCTCTGGACGAGCCTGACCCTCTCCGATTTCCGTTTCGGCACGTACACGTCCGGGAACACCTCCACCACCGGCAACCGCCTCACCGGTGTCCCGGATGCCACGGCAACGGCCGGCGCCGACCTGTCCCTCGCCGGCGGGGCCTACGCCAACCTCACCCGCTACCAGTGCGGCCGGCTTCCCCTGACCGATGCCAACGACGCCTTCGCCGAACCCTACGTACTTTGGCATGCCCGGATCGGATGGCGCAGCCGACCCGACAAAAAACCCATCGACATCTTCCTCGCCGCAGAGAACCTCAACGACGTGCTCTACTCCTCGGGCAACGACCTCAACGCCTTCGGGCGGCGCTATTTCAACCCCGCCCCCGGAAGGAGCTTCGTCCTGGGCGTCAACATGGGCTTCTGAGGCCCCGCCCGACGCGGTCCGATTTAACATCCCGTTGTTGGCGGACGGCCCCTGAAATGCCTATTTTCGCCCGCCATCATCCGAACCGCCCCCCAAAAACACACCCCCACCCCCATGGCCCGCATCCTTGTCATCGACGATGAGAAAGCCATCCGCAGAAGCATCACCGGCATCCTCAACATGTCGGAATACGACACCGAGGAGGCGCCCGACGGGGAGGAGGGGTTGGCACTGCTCCGCTCGAAACATTTCGATGTGGTGCTCTGCGACATCAAGATGCCCCTCCGCGACGGGATCGACTTCCTCGAAGAGGCCGCCAAGGTGAAACCCGACGTGCCGGTCATCATGATATCGGGGCATGGCAGCATCGAAACCGCCGTCGAAGCCGTCAAGAAGGGTGCCTACGACTATATCTCCAAGCCCCCGGACCTCGACAGGATGCTTATCACCATCCGCAATGCCATCGAGAAGTCCAGCCTCATGACCGATGTCAAGGTGCTCCGCCGGAAGACCCAAAAGACCGACGAGATGATCGGCGGGTCGAAGGCCATCCAGGACATCAAATCGATGATCGAACGGGTGGCCCCCACCGATGCCCGCGTCCTCATCACCGGTCAGAACGGAGTGGGGAAGGAGCTGGTGGCAAGGTGGCTGCACAGCAAGAGCACAAGGGCCGCCGCCCCGCTGGTGGAGGTCAACTGCGCAGCCATCCCCTCGGAACTCATCGAGAGCGAACTCTTCGGACACGAGAAGGGTGCCTTCACCTCCGCCGTGCAGCGACGCATCGGGAAATTCGAGCAGGCCAATGGCGGCACGCTCTTCCTCGACGAGATCGGCGACATGAGCCTCGACGCGCAGGCCAAGGTCCTCCGCGCCCTCCAGGAGGGCAAGATCACCCGCGTCGGCGGCGACAAGGACATCGCCGTCAACACCCGCGTCATCTGCGCCACCAACAAGAGCCTCCTCGACGAGGTCCAGGAGAAGCGCTTCCGCCTCGACCTCTACCACCGCCTGGGCGTCATCATCATCCACGTGCCGTCGCTCAACGAACGCCGGGAAGACATCCCCCTGCTGGTCACCAAGTTCCTCAAGGACATCACCGGCGACTACGGCATCCCCCTCAAGGTCATCGAGCCCGCGGCCATGGCCGACCTTGTCGACCATAACTGGACAGGCAACATCCGCGAACTGCGCAACGTCGTGGAACGGCTCGTCATCCTCGGCGGCAAGACCATCACCCACGAGGATGTCAAGACCCACGTGCTCCCCGGTCGCTGAGAACCAGCCGGCAGGTGGCTTTTTTCCTGTATTTTTGAAGCATACCCAAAAACATTACGAATGCCCTGGGGTTGGATCTTGTTCATCATCGGCACGGCGGGTTTCCATATCGGCCTCTTCGGCATGTTCCGCAAGGCGGGCATCACGCCCTGGAAGGCCCTCGTACCCTTCTACAACACCTGGCTCATGGTGAGGAAGATGGAGCTGAAGAGCCACTGGTTCTACCTGCAGCTCATACCCATCGCCGGACAGTTCGTCACCCTGTGGCTCTGCATCCTGTTCGTAGAGCACTTCGGGAGGTTCTCCCTCCTCCACCACGCCCTCACGGTCTTCCTCCCCTTCGTCTACCTGCCGTGGCTGGGCTTCTCTCCGGGGGAGCGCTACGCCGGTCGCGAGATCGTCAAGGCGCACCGGAAGTCATCCACCCGCGAATGGGTCGACGCACTCGTCTTCGCCGCCGTGGCAGCCACCCTCATCCGACTTTTCGTCTTCGAAGCCTATACCATCCCCACGGGTTCGATGGAGAAGACCCTCCTGGTGCGCGACTTCCTCTTCGTCAGCAAGATGAGCTACGGCCCCAGGGTCCCCAACACGCCCCTCTCGTTTCCCTTCGTGCACCACACCCTGCCCGTCACCAACAGCCGCTCCTACCTCGAATGGATCCGGCTGCCCTACAGCCGCTTCTTCCAGAACCCGGTACGCCGCAACGATGTCGTCGTCTTCAACTATCCCGTCGGCGACACCGTGATCGGCGAGTTCCAGTCGGAGATCAACTACTACGACTACCTCCGCGCCGTAGAGGCCCGCGGCGGGACGCGCGAGTTGCTCTTGGCCGAGCGCGACGACATCCTGGTGCGGCCCGTCGACAAGCGGGAGAACTTCATCAAACGCTGCGTGGCCGTGGCCGGTGATACCGTCAGCATCGTCGACGGCATCGTCCACATCAACGGCGTGCCGGCCGAATTCCCGGAGATGTCGCTATCGCCCTATCTGGTGACCCTCAAGCCGGGCAGCGCTTTCCCCGACGAATTCCTGAGCGAAGAGATGAACATCGACCCGGACGATGCGGAACAGCGCGATTTCCTGCAGGCGCCAGGATCCGCCGATACCTACCGGCTGAACCTGACGGAGGGCCAGGCCCGCAAGGTACAGGCCTTCCCCTTCGTCGCTCCCGGTTCGGTGGTCAGGGAACTCAACACCTCGGGCTTCGGGAACACCTTCCCCTATGACACGGCCCATTTCAAATGGTCCGAAGACAACTTCGGGCCCCTCTGGATCCCGAAGAAGGGCGCAACCCTCCGCCTGACAACCGCCAACATCGCCGCCTACCGACGGGCCATCACCGTCTACGAAGGGAACGAACTGGTGGAACGCGACGGGAAATTCCAGATCAACGGCCAGGAGACCGATACCTACACCTTCCGGATGGATTATTTCTGGCTGATGGGTGACAATCGGCACAACTCCCAGGACTCCCGCTTCTGGGGTTTCGTACCCGAAGACCATGTCGTCGGCAAGGCCTCCCTGATCTGGTTCAGCTGGCAGAACGGGCCGCGATGGAAGCGCCTCTTCCGCGTCATCCGCTGAAGCGGGGAAGGCCCCGGGCCGCATCGGTGCGATCTCCTGTCAGGGTTGCGTCATCCATAGGACGGCCGAACTTCCATGCCGCACAATGACCATGCCCCTGTGCGCGTTCTTCCCTTGCGGGATCACCATGACAGAACGGAGCATCCATATCGTGTTTGAATCCTGCGCGGATCGGCATGCATTGCCCGCGACCGATGCCGCACTGCTCTCTGCGGCCGAAGGGGCCTTGGAAGACGCCTATGCACCCTATTCGCGGTTTCGGGTGGGCGCCGCTGTGAGGCTGTCGGATGGTTCCGTGCTCACCGGGTCGAACCAGGAAAACGCATCCTTCCCGGCCGGAATCTGCGCCGAACGCGTTTTGCTGTCCGCCGTATCTGCCGTGCATCCCCGCCTCTCGGTCACAACGATGGCCATCACGTACCGGGGTGATGGCATCCCTGCCTCGCATCCGCTGGCGCCCTGCGGCGTTTGTCGGCAGACCTTGGTCGAGTACGAGGAGCGTTTCGGAAGGCCGATACGGATGGTCCTGGCGGGGTTGTCGGGGGAGGTGATGGTCTTCGCCACGGCAGCCGATCTGCTGCCTTTCCGGTTTTCCGGGTCCGAGTTACCGGCTTCGACAACCTGATACGGGCTTGCGGCCGACGGCGTCGCTCAGTCGGCCGTCACATCCCCTGCGATGAACTGGAGGGTCGTTGATGCGAGTTTGGCGCGGAAGGCGGCGTTGATGTAGCGGTCCTGGGCTTCGATGAGGCTCAGCTGGGCCTGACGCAGTTCGATGGAGTTGCTCTGCAGCTTCCGGAAGCGTTCTGTGGAGATGAGGTTGTTTTCGCGGGCCAGTTCCACGTTTTGGCGTTCCACTTCGGAGATGGCGACGGCGTTGCTGAAGGCTTCATAGGCCACCTGCAGGTCGCGGAGGATCTCGGTGCGGAGGATCTCCGTCTGGAGTTCCTGCTGTCGGATGCGGGCGTCGGCCACCTTGAGTTGCGTACGTACGCTGTTGCCATTGAAGATGGGGATGGCGAGGTTGAGGCCGACATTGGGTCCCAGGGTCTGGTTGGTCAGGAAGAAACCGCCGGTGGCCTGGTTGCGGTTGAAGCTCGAGACGGAGCCCAGGGAGAGGACGGGGAGGCGCTGGGCGTTGATGATGCGCTTGTCCTGCAGCAGTACGGCCCGGTTCCGTTGGGCGAGCAGCAGGGGGTAGTTGTCTTTGGCGGCCTTGGCCCGGTAATCGGCGATGTCGACCTTGGCGATGGCAAAGGCCGTATCGGCCACTTCGAGGGGCGCGTCCGGCATCCGCAGGAGCAGCGTGTTGAGTCCGGCCTTGGCGACGCGTACCTGCTGTCGGATGTTGGCCAGGTTGACCCGTTGGGTGTTGAGGTCGATCCGTGCCTGGAGGAGGTCGCTCTTGCCGGCGCTGCCTACGGCAAACCTCGTCTCGGCGATGCGTTCCCGCTCGCGCGAGAGGTCGATGATGGCTTCTATGGCCCGTACCTGCAGGTTCAGCCGCACGATGTCGAAATAGGCCGACAGCACGTCGAAGCTGAGTCGCGCCACCTCTTGCCGGACCTGCAGTGCGCCGATGCGCTCCAGTTCCTCGAAGCGCTCCTTGGTGGCCAGCACCCGCATCCCGGAATACAGTCTCCAGTTGGCCGAGAGGTTCGCGGAGAGGATGCTGTTCGTCACCCCGTTGCGGATGATCTCGTTGCCGTTGGAGAGTTTCTGGTTGAGGTTCGAGAGGGCCTCCGTGTTGGAGATGCCGGCCGTGACGACGGGCCACTTGCCGGCGTTGCCCCAGGTGTTGTTGATGCGGGCGATGTCCTGTTCGCTCCTGGCGACCTGTATGCGGAGGTTGTTCCGCAGGGCGATGTCCACCGCCTCGGCCGCCTGGAGCAGGCTGTCCTGCGCCTGGGCTCCGAGACAGGAGAGCAGGGCCACACCTGCAGTGATCAGCTTACGATCCATGTGTCGTCTTTTTCCTGCCCGACAGGTAGCTGTAAAGGGCGGGCACCACGAAGAGGGTCAGCACTAGGGCGAACAGCATCCCCCCTACGATGACGATGCCGAGGGGGATGCGGCTCTTGCCGGCCGACCCGATCGCCATGGCGATCGGGAGCGCCCCGAGGGTCGTCGCCAGCGTTGTCATCAGGATGGGCCGAAGCCGCGCCACTGACGCATCGATGGCGGCCGTGACCTTCTCCATGCCCGCCTCGCGCTTCTGGTTGGCGAACTCCACGATGAGGATGCCGTTCTTCGTCACCAGGCCGATGAGCATGATGATGCCGATCTGTGAGAAGATGTTGAGCGACTGACCGAATAGCGAGAGGCTGATCACGGCCCCTGCGAGGGCTAGCGGCACCGTGATCATGATGATCAACGGGTCGACGAAGCTCTCGAACTGTGCCGACAGGACGAGGTAGATGAGCACCAGGGCCAGCACGAAGGCGAACATCGTATTCGACGAACTCTCCGCAAAGTCGCGGGAGGCGCCGGTGAGGGAGGTCGAGAAACTCTCGTCCAGCACCTCCTTCTTGATGCGCTGCAACTCCTGGATACCCTCGCCGAGGGTGCGTCCGGGCGCCAGTCCGGCCGAGATGGTGGCGCTCTTGAGCCGGTTGAAGTGGTAGATGGTGGGCGGGTTGGAGGCTTCGGCGATGCGCACGACGTTGTCGAGCTGGATGAGCTGGCCGGTGCGGCTGCGCAGGTAGAACGACTTGAGGTCGAGCGGTGCGTCGCGGTCCATCCGGTCGACCTGTCCGATGACCTCGTACTGCTTGCCATTCCGGATGAAGTAGCCGAACCTGCGGCCGCTGAGGGCGAGCTGGAGGGTGTTGGTGATGTCGAGGATGGAGACACCCAGTTCGCTTGCCTTGAGCCGGTCGATGGTGATCTGCAGTTCGGGCTTGTTGAACTTGAGGTTGACATCCGACCCCTGGAAGACGGGGCTTTTGGAGACCTCCTCCATGAAGAGGGGGACTTTCTGCTTGAGCTGGTCGAAGTTGAGGTGCTGCAGGGCGATGGCTGCGGGCAGGGTGCCGCGGGAGCCCATACCCACCGAGATGGTCTGTTCCTGTACGATGAGGACGCGCACGTTGGTGACGTCCTTGAACATGCGGTTCATCTGCTGTGCGATCTCGTTCTGGGAACGGCTTCTCTCCGATGCGTCCACCAGGCCGATACTGGTGGTGGCCGCATTGGCCCCGCCGGAACCGCTGAAGCCGGGGGCGAAGGAGAGTACGACGTACCGCTCGGGGATGGAGTCCATGATCCGCTGGACCACTTCGTAGGTGGCCTTGTCCATGTAGTCGAAGTCGGTACCCTCCGGCGCGAGGATGCTGGCCCGGAGGCGGTTGCGGTCCTCCATCGGCGCGAGTTCGGAGGGCAGGCCGGATCCAACCTGGTAGATCAGACCGGCACAGGCCGCCACGATCACCAGTGCCAGCCACCGCATCCGCATGAAGCCGGACAGCATCGAGCGGTAACCCTTCTCCATGCCTGTGTAGAAGGGCTCCGACACCCGGTAGAACCAGGAATGGCGGTGGCCGCCCTTTCGTGTGAGGTAGATGTTGAGGACCGGCGTCAGCGTGAGCGAGACGAAGGCCGAGATGATGACGGCGCCCGCCACCACGATGCCGAATTCACGGAAGAGCCGCCCCACGAAGCCCTGCAGGAAGATGATGGGCAGGAAGACGATGGCGAGGGTGAGGGAGGTCGCGATGACCGCGAAATAGATCTCCTTGGAGCCTTCCCGGGCCGCGGTGAAGCGGTCCATGCCCTGCTCCATCTTCTTGAAGATGTTCTCCGTCACCACGATGCCGTCGTCCACCACCAGACCCGTCGCCAGCACCAGCGAAAGGAGCGTCAGGACGTTGATGGAGAAGTCGGCCAGGTACATGATGAAGAAGGCGCCGATGAGCGATACGGGGATGTCGATCAGCGGTCGGAAGGCGATGCTCCATTCCCGGAAGAAGAGGTAGATGATGAGCACGACGAGGCCGATGGCGATGAACAGCGTCTCCTTGACCTCGCGGATGGCCTTGCGCACGAACTGGGAGCGGTCGAAGCCGACTTCGAGCAAGACGTCCTCGGGGAGGTCCTTGCGCACCTGCTCGATGCGTTTGTAGATCTCGTCCGTGATGGCGACGTGGTTGGAGCCGGGCTGCGCCACCACGCCCAGGTTCACCGAGCGTATGTTGTTCTTCCGGGTGGCGCTCTCCTCGTTCTCGGGACCCAGGACGGCGTAGCCCACGTCGCGCAGGCGGATCATGCGTCCGGCCTCCTGGACGACGATGAGGTTGTTGAAGTCGTCTTCCGTCGTCAGCTTGCCATATGCCTTCACCGTGAGTTCGGTGACGTTGCCGCGCACCTTGCCGCCGGGCAGTTCGATGTTCTCGCGGTCGAGGGCCGTCTTGACGTCCTGTATGGTGAGGCGGTAGGCGGCCAGCTTTGCGGGATCGAACCAGATGCGCATGGCGAAGCGCTGGCCGAAGACGTTCACCGAGCTCACGCCGTTGACGGTCTGCAGCCTTTCCTGCACGATGTTCTCGGCATAGTCCGTCAGCTCGAGCAGCGTCCGTCGGCTGCTCTGCATCTGGATGAACATGATCGGGTCGGAGTCGGAGTCCTGCTTGGCGACGGAGGGTGGGGAGTCGATGTCGCGCGGGAGCACGCCCGAGGCCTGGGACACCTTCTCGCGGACGTCGTTGGCGGCCTTCTCCAGGTCCACCCCCAGTTCGAACTCGACGGTGATGTTGCTGCTGCCCTGGCTGCTGGAGGAGGTGATGGTCCTCACTCCTTCGACCCCGTTGACCGCCTTCTCCAGCGGCTCGGTGATCTGTTGTTCGATGATCTCCGAGTTGGCGCCCTGGTAGGAGGTGCGGACGTTCACCACCGGCGGATCGATGGCGGGGTATTCGCGTACGCCCAGGAAGGTGTACCCGATCGCGCCGAAGATGATGATCACGATGGAGCACACCACGGCCAGTACGGGCCTGCGGATGCTCAGCTCGGAAAGGTTCATGGGGGCCTCCCTTTTGGGTTATTGTAAACGCGTCACCTTCACCTTGGAATCCTTCCGCATGAACATGAGGCCGGTGGTGACGACCGTGTCTCCGACCGTCAGGCCGTCCACGACCTGCACCCGGGCGGAGTCGCGCATGCCTGTCGTGATGCCTCGGAACTCGACGGAACCGCCGCGCAGCACCACCACCTCCTTGCCCCTCGCCACGGGTATCACGGCCTCGGTGGGGATCATGATCGCGTCGTCGCGCTGGCCGAGGATGATGCGGACCTTGGCGAAGCTGCCAGGTACGAGGTACCCATCCGCATCGCGGATGACGGCGCGGATCACCAGGTTGCGGGTGGATTCCTCGATGCGGTTCTCCTTGGCGGAGACCTGCGCCGTGTAGATACGGGTCGTCCCCTCGACGGTGAACCGCACCGCCAGTCCCGGTGAGACCTGATAGCCGTATTTCTCGGGGATGCTGAACTCGAGGCGGAGGTTGTCGAGCTGGCTGATGGTCGCCAACACGTTGGCGGGGCTGACATAGGCGCCCGGGCTCACCTGGCGGAGGCCGATGCGACCCGCATAGGGCGCCCTGACCTCGGTACGGCCGATATTGACGCGGGTGAGTTCGATGTCGGCGTTCAGGTTGTTGACGGCCAGCAGGCTCAGGTCGTAATCCTGCTGGCTGATGCCGTTGATGCGGAGCAGTTCGCGCTGCCGTTCCTCAGTCTTCTGCGCGATCTGCAACTGTACCTGGAGCTTCCGGAGTTGCGCCTGCAGGTCGGCGTCGAAGAGCCGGGCCAGCAACTCGCCCTTGCGTACCGTCGCACCCTCGCGGATCGCGAGCTCGACGAGACGGCCAGAGGTCTCCGGGCGTATCTCCGTCGATTCGAAGGGCAGGACGGTGCCCGTCACTTCCACCGATTCGCTGATCCGGTTGGGCTGCACCACCATGGCCTCCACAGGGAGGGGGCCGCCCTTGGCGGGGGGACCGCCCACGCCCGGCTTGTTCTCGTTCTTGCCTCCGCAGGACACCGCGATCCCCGACAGGAATGCGCAGGCGACGACGTATTCTCTCATAGCGCTGCCAATTTACATCTTAAGCGGTAATGCAGGAGAAAAACTATGCGAGCCGCCGCATGGCTCCGTACAGGGTCGATGCCTCGCGGTACCGTTCACACGACGCGGGCTCCGTCGCGTACGCCCTCTCCGGGCTGCAGCAGCGCCACCCCCGTCCCGGCAAGGGGCACGCCCAACACCAGGCACTCGCTCCGGAAGCCCGCTACCCGTTTGACAGGCAGGTTCACGACGGCGATCACCCGCCGACCGGTCAACGCCTCGGGACTGTAGAGCTCCGTGATCTGCGCGGAAGAGCGTCGCATCCCGAGCGGTCCGAAATCGATCGTCAGGCGGTAGGCCGGCTTCCGCGCCTCGGGGAAGGGCTCGGCATGCAGGATCGTCCCCACCCGCAGGTCCACCACCGGAAAAGCGTCGCCCTGACCTGTCATCATCTCCCTTTTTGCGAAGGTCGGTCGTGGCGCATTTTCCCGGAAATCGTACATTGAAAAAAAAAGATGACCCGTAGGATCGACAGGCGGAAATTCGTCCGCAAGGCCGCCATCGCCGGCGCCGGCTTCTGGATCGTTCCGCGACACGTGCTGGGAAAAGGCATGCGGGCACCGAGCGACCGGCTCAACATCGCCGCCATCGGCGCCGGGGGCAAGGGGATGGTCAACATCACGCAGGCGTGGAACAACGGCGCGGAGAACATCGCCGTCCTCTGTGACGTCGACGACCGCCAGTCGGCCGAAGCCCGGCGGAAATGGCCTGCCGCTCGATACCACCGCGACTATCGCCGCATGCTCGAGGCCGAGTCCGCCCATATCGACGCGGTCATCGTCAGCACGCCCGACCATATGCATTACGTCCAGACGCTCGCGGCCATGGAACTCGGCAAGCATGTCTACACCGAGAAGCCCCTCACCCACGACATCTGGGAGGCCCGACGCCTCACCGAGGCCGAGCAGCGCTACCGCGTGGTCACCCAGATGGGCAACCAGGGCAGCAGCGGCGACGACACGCGGAAAGTGGAGACCTGGGTGCGGAAGGGACTCATCGGGGAGGTCAGGCGCGTCCACGTCTGGACCAACAGGCCCACATGGCCCCAGGGGGTCCCCACGCCTTCGGGCGATTTCGCCGTGCCCGCCGGGCTCGATTGGAACCTTTGGCTCGGCACCGCCCCGGGTCGCGCCTATCACCCCGCCTATCTGCCCGCCATCTGGAGGGGATGGTGGGACTTCGGCACCGGGTCCCTCGGCGACATGGGCTGCCATTTCATGGATGTCCCCTTCCGGGCCCTTCGACTCGGCTATCCCGTTTCCGTCGAGTGCAGCGTGGGCAGCGTCTACACCGAATTTTTTGTGGAGGCCCACTACCCCGACAGCTGCCCCCCCTCCTCCAAGATACACCTCCGATTTCCTGCAAGGGAAGGCATGCCCCCCGTCGAGATGGTCTGGTACGACGGTGGCATCCGGCCCGAAAGACCCGAAGAGCTCCTGCCCGACGAGCCGATGGGCGAGACCGACGGCGGCATACTCTTCGAAGGCAGCAAGGGGAAGATCATGGCGGGACTCTTCGGTCGGCGTCCGACCCTGCTGCCCATCCGCCTCATGGCGAGCACGTCACTGCCAGCCCCGGACACCCCGCTGGTGAAGGGGGGTTGGGACGGGCACCAGACACAATGGGCCGAGGCCTGCAAGAAGGGATGGGGGACCTATACCAGCTCCCCCTTCTCCATGGCGGGCCCGCTGTCGGAGACCGTGCTCATGGGCAACCTCGCCATCCGCAGCTGGATGTACCGGGAAAAGACCGGGAACGGGTTTGACCACCCCGGACGGAAGAAGCTCATGTGGGACGGCAAGGCCATGCGCATCACCAACTTCGAACCCGCCAACCGCTTCGTGCAGCGGGAATACAGGGTGTTCTAGGACTTGCTGAGGCCCTCCATCAGGATGTCGCCCAAGCCGAGCAACTCCTCGTGCTTGTGACGGCTCTTTTCGTCGTCGAAGCATTTGGCGAACTCCTCGATCAGGAAGGCGATGATGCGGCGCGGGTGCATCGGGACATAGTGCCCCGGCTCGGGCGTCACCGATATGCGCTTGAAGTACTGGTCGACGTCGCGGTGCGTGTGGACCTGGCCCGAGATGGGGTCGATGTAGAAGAGGATCCTGCCGGTGCCGACGGGCTTCGGCTCGCCGTCCCGGCCCGATTCGAAGCAGGCGAGGATGAACTGTCGGGGGATGTGGATGGCCCGGACGGGGATGTCCAGCATCTGGCAGACGGTCTGGTACAGGATGCCGTTGGCGATCGAATTGCCGCGGCGGGTGTCCAGCAGCTTGTGCACCAGGAAGTCCTCCTGGTTGCGATAGGAGATCTCGACACCCTTGAACATGTGGTGGGAGAAGAGTACCTTGTTGACGATGTTGATCTGCTCGAGCGGGGTGAGGTAGTTGTTCAGTTCGAGCCAGATGCTCTTGCAGATCTTCTCCAGGGCGGAGCGGTAGCCGGCCATGTCCAGGTCGGGGAACTTGTACCTGGACACGAGGAACGCCCCCTCCATCAGGTCGGGGTCGTGTTCCGCGGCCCACCGACCGAAATCGCGCTGCAACTCACCGAAGTGCAACTTGTGGATGGCCATCTCGATGCGCTCCTGCACATGGGCCTCCGCCGTCCGTTCCCAGAGGGCTTCCAAGTGCGGGACCATTTCCTTGCCGATGGATTGGATGCGGTCCCTCACATGTCCGAATACCTCGGTGTCGGGATCGTCGATCAGGTTCAGCAGCGCGGGTATCTCCCGGTGTAGTGCCATGTGTGGTTCAGCGTTTCCCATAATACGGGGCGGGGGAGATTTTATTGTGCGCCGCAGGGGTTGCCGACGAATATAAAATTCGGACATGCTCAACCCCCGGACGGCCAGGAGTTATCCACAATGATCCCGGAAATGTTGAAAAGGGTCATGCCTTCTTCCGGCGGACGGGTGGCTTCTTGCGCGGCGGGTTGGCGAGGGCCTCTTCGATCATCTGCCTGACCTCGTCGATCTCCAGCTCGGACACCTTCTCCTGCCGCTCCTTGGGGATGGGGAAGTTGCGCAACCCCTTCTTGATGTATGGGCCGTAGGGTCCGCGCAGCAACTGGATCTTCTCCTTCTCGAAGACCTTGATGGTCTTCTCCTCCTTCGACCGGCGCTTCTCGACGATGACGGGCTCCGCATCGGCCAGGGAGACCGAATACGGGTCAAGCTCCTTGGGCAGGGAGTAGAACTTGCCGTCGTGCGAGATGTAGGGCCCGAAGCGGCCGATGTTGACCTGTACGGGCATGGACTCGAACTCACCCAGCTGCCGGGGGAGGCGGAAGAGGTCCATCGCCTCTGCAAAGGTGATGGTCTCGATGCTTTGGTCGGCCTTCAGTTTTGCGAAACGGGGCTTCTCCTCGTCACTGACATCGCCGATCTGCACCATGGGTCCGTAGCGTCCCATCCGGGCCACGACTTTGCGGCCGCTCTCGGCGTCCACGCCGAGTTCCTTCTCGCCCCTGATGCGGCCGGCCGTCTCGAGGGTGTTCTCGACGTCCTTCTTGAAGGGCTGGTAGAACTCGTCGAGCATGGCCTCCGGCTTCATCCGTCCCATCGCGATCTCGTCGAACTCGTTCTCGATGCGGGCTGTGAAGCCGTAGTCCATCACATCGTCGAAGTACTGGACGAGGAAGTCGGTGACCACCAGGCCGAGGTCCGTCGGGAAGAGTTTGGATTTCTCGGCCCCCGTGTTCTCGGTCTCCGTGACGGTCGTGATCCTGTCCTGCCGAAGCCGCAGGATGCGGTATTCGCGCTTCACGCCTTCCTTGTCGCGCTTCTCGGCATAGCCCCGCTTGAGGATCGTGGATATCGTCGGGGCGTATGTCGAGGGGCGGCCGATGCCGAGTTCCTCGAGTTTCTTGACGAGCGAGGCCTCGGTATACCTGGGGGAAGGGCGGGAGAAGCGCTCCATGGCGACCAGTTCGCGCAGTTCCAGCACCTGGCCCACCGTCAACGGCGGGAGGATGCCCTCCTCCTCGCCGGAATCGTCGGCATCCTCCTCGTCGCGTCCTTCCATGTAGACCTTCAGGAAGCCGTCGAACTTGAGCACCTCGCCCTGGGCCGTGAGCTGGGCGCCGTTGGTGGAGATGTCTATCCGGGCCGTCGTCTTCTCCAGCTCGGCATCCGCCATCTGGGAGGCCATGGTGCGCTTCCAGATGAGTTCGTAGAGCTTCTGTCCGTCGGCGATGTCGACCTTCTGCCGCTCCATGTCGGTCGGTCGGATGGCCTCGTGCGCCTCCTGTGCCGACTCGTTCTTGTTGCGGAAGGTCCGGTGATGGAAGTAGTTCCTGCCGTACGACGCCGTCACCTGGTTGCGTACGCCCTCCACGGCCGTCTCGCTGAGGTTGACGCTGTCGGTACGCATGTACGATATGTAGCCGCTTTCGTAGAGTTTCTGGGCGATCAGCATCGTTCGGCTGACGCCATATCCGAGCTTGCGGCCCGCCTCCTGTTGCAGGGTGGAGGTGGTGAAGGGCGGTGCGGGCGACTTGCGGGCGGGCTTCACGGCGATGTCGCCGACCGTGTAGCGGGCGCCCAGGCAGGAGCGGAGGAACGCATCGGCATCCGATTGCGTCTTCACACGGCCGCCCTCGGCGCGGAAGCCGACGCTCTTCTTCTGCCGGTCCGGCGCCAGGAACCATCCGTCGATGCGGAACTGGCTTTCGGCACTGAAGGCGTTGATCTGCCGCTCGCGCTCGGCGATGAGCCGTACGGCGACCGACTGCACCCGGCCTGCGCTGAGGTTGTTGCGCATGCTCATCTTCCGCCAGAGCACGGGGGAAAGCTCGAAGCCCACGATACGGTCGAGGATGCGTCGGGCCTGCTGCGCGTTGACCAGGTTCATGTCGAGGAGCCTGGGGTTCACGACGGCCTTCTCGATGGCCTTCTTGGTGATCTCGTGGAAGACGATCCGCTTGGTGCTGGCGGGATCCAGTCCGAGGACCTCGCAGAGGTGCCAGCTGATGGCCTCACCCTCGCGGTCCTCATCGGTCGCGAGCCATACCTCTTCCGACTTCCGGGCGAGTTGTTTGAGTTCCTTGACCACCTTCTCCTTATCCTCGGGGACGATGTAGCGGGGCCGGTAGCCCTGCTGCACGTCGATGCCCATATCGTCCTTCTCCAGGTCGCGAATGTGACCGAAGCAGCTCCGGACCTGAAAGTCCTCCCCGAGGATCTTCTCGATGGTCTTCGCCTTCGCCGGGGACTCCACTATCAACAGGTTCTTTGCCATCTCTTTCCGCGTCGTCTGGGTTCAATTCGATTCGCCTTCGCCAGGAACGGTCATGGCCGACCGGCCTGTCGGTCGTCGGGCCCGTCCTGACGGCTGCAATATTAAGACAATGACGGATACGCAGGACAAATGCCTCAACCTTGGCCGAGGAACGCCAGGATACGCCGTCGAACGCCGGGGTCCCGGTAGATGCGGCGGTGTCCGAGGCCTCGGGTGATGAGGAAGCGGATGTGCGGATGCCCGGCCGCCATGACGGGCCTGACATCGTCGATGGGTGTCAGGTCGTCGTCCTCGTCATGCACCCAGAGGATGTCCGCAGGGATCCGGGTCGCTGCGCGCGAGATCGAAAAGCGGTCGGGCTCCTGTCCCGTCCTTTCCCGGATGAGGTCTTCGAAGGGATCGCGGACTCGCTCGTCGAGCCGCATGAAGCGGAAGAAGGTGTCGATCGCCCTGCGTGTCTCGGTGGCGGGGGCCACCAGCGCCAGCCGGGGGGTGATGCTGCGTGGGACGCCTTCGACATACAGGCTGGCGGCCAGGCCTCCGAAGGAATGCGCCATGAAGGCGTCCATCGGACCATAGGCGCGTTCGGCATCGCCGATGGCGCGCATGTAGTCGGTCAACGCCACGCGTCTTCCATCGCTGCGGCCGTGGGCGGGTGCATCGATCGCGATCACCTCGAACCCCTTCCTCACCATCGGCAGGACGTAGGCCTCGAACTTGAAAGCGCAGGACGCGAACCCGTGCAGGATCAGGAAGCGTCGGGGTGCCGGATGGTTCCAGCGGTATGCCTGGACCATCCCGTCCCCGGAACGGAACCGAAGGTGTTCCGCCTTCCGGAAGATCTCGGGCATCCGGGGGTCCCGACGGGCATGGGGAGTCAGGAAGAGCCGCAGGGCCGATCGGGCCGCCCAACGGGGCGACAGGAAGGCCATCGCCTGCAGACGGGCCCGCATCAGTCCGACAGCTAACCTAGCTCCTGTATCCATGGCGCCCGAAGGGTGGTTCCGATGCCGTACTTTTGGGATGAAGGTACGTCGACCCGCCGAGACGGCCGAGAAGCCCCGAACCCGCCACATGAACCTCCTGCAGCGACTCCACCGCATCCGTGCCTTTGTCTTCGACATGGACGGCGTCCTTACGGACG
>Ga0172372_10000622_pt1 | contig 54538 bp, 40 predicted proteins | sample LakKiv5m_2_FD_114544 | JGI IMG/M metagenome (GOLD analysis project Ga0172372, IMG submission 114544) | Freshwater microbial communities from Kabuno Bay, South-Kivu, Congo - kab_092012_9.5m | ecosystem: Environmental > Aquatic > Freshwater > Lake | place: Democratic Republic of the Congo...
CGCTCGGCGGCCCACGCGGCGCTGACGAACGCCTCGACGGATCTGGCGGTGCTGGTGGTGGCGGCGACGACCAACGACGCGGCGCTGCCGGCGATCCGGCAGGCCCTGGACTTCCTGGGCACGCCCTACACGGTGCACGTGGCCAGCGCCCAGCCCGGCACGCTCACGGCGGAGAAGCTCGGCACCGGCCTGCGCGGGTTCTACTCCTCGGTCATGCTCACCGACGGCCAGCTGGCCTACAGCCCGGACGGCACCACCTGGACCTCGGCCCTGAATGCCACCGAATGGGCCGCCCTGAACCAATATGAGGCCGACTTCGCCGTGCGCCAGGTCAACTGGAGCGGCTACCCCACGCCCGACACCGGGTTCAACTGGCCCACCGCCGCGTTTGACACGACGGGCAACGCCGCCCGCGGCACCTGGAGCGCCGCCGCCCGGGCGAGCTTCCCCTACCTGGTCACCAGCAACGCCTTCGCGGTCTCGAACGTGTGGACCTACCTGGCCACCCCGCTGGACAGCAACACCACCGTCTGGCTGGGCGACGCGCAGGGCAACGCCCTCATCGCCGTCAAGCAGCACCCCGACGGCCGGGAAGTCCTCTCGCTGACCTTCGACAACGCCCCGTGGCTGACCCACAGCACCGTGCTGTCCCACGGGCTGGTGACCTGGGCCAATCGGGGCCTGTTCCTGGGCGAGCGGCACACCTATCTCAGCGCGCAGATCGACGACGTGTTCCTGGCCGACGAGATGTGGCCCACCGGCGAGTTCCGCCAGTCGGCCAAGGACTGGCAGGCCACCATCAACTGGCAGGCCAGGTTCCGCACCCGCACGCTGGGCCGCAACTTCCGCTACGACATGGTCTTCAACGGCCTGGGCACGGTGCCCGGCCAATACGAGAACGACGACCTGACCCCCTACGTGCGGACCAACAAGAGCATGTTCAAGTGGATCAGCCACACCTACACCCACCTGAACCTGGACAACGTGGACTACGCCACCGCCCTCTCCGAAATCACCAAGAACAACCAGGCCGCCAGCAACCTGGGCCTGCCCGGTTACAACAAAATCAACATGGTCACCGGCCAAATCTCCGGCCTGCGCAACGCGCAGTTCATCAAGGCCGCCTACGACGCCGGCATCCGCTACCTGGTCAGCGACACCTCCATCCCCAGCCACCGCCCGGCCAGCCCGAACATCGGCGTCCCGAACTTCGTGGATCCCCGCATCCTCATGATTCCCCGGCATGCGAATAACCTCTTCTTCAACGTGAGCACCCCCGCGGAATGGACCAGCGAATACAACCACATCTACAACGCCTACTGGGGCCGCGACCTCAGCTACGCCGAGATCCTCGACAACCAGGCCGAACTCCTCCTGGGCTTCCTCCTCAAGGGCGACGTCAGCCCGCTCATGTTCCACCAGCCCAACCTGCGGGACTACAACGGCCTGGGCAACACCCTGCTGGGCGACCTGCTCGACGCCGTGGCCAACAAGTATGAGCGGCTCTACAACTTCCCGGCCCTCTCCCCGACCATGAACAACCTGGCGGTGCTGCTGCAACGGCGGCAGGCCTACAACGAGTCGGGCGTGGTGGCCACCCGCAACGCCAACAACACGGTGACCCTGACCGTGACCAAGGGCGCGCGCATCCCGGTGACGGGATTGGTCAACGGCGGCGTGGTGAGCTACACCGGCGCAGCCCCCAGCATCACGGCGGAAACCTACGCCGGCCAGCGCATCACCTACGTGACCCTGGCGGCCGGCGCCAGCGTGACCCTGAAGCGGAACTGAGCCGAGCGGGCAGACCGTAAACTCAAGACGCCAGACGCCAGACCCAAAGCCTCCCGATGAACTTGCTGACGAAAGGCCGCCGATGACCAAAGAGCCGCCAGCCGCCCCCGCCTGCCAGTGAGGGCGCGCTGACCCCGGAGCGCAGGGCGCTCCTCCCCCCCTTCCCGCCGGACCCGGTAGACGTGGCTGTGGACCGGACCCGGCGGGAACCGCACCCGCACCCCGGCGCCCGAGGCCACCCTCCCGCGCCGGGGTGTATGTCTTTGCGGAAAGTGCTGACCAGCATCAGAGCGGCAGATGTGTTGGCAGAGAACGCGCCATCCGGTGCGGCACGGTTTCCGGGCTTTCAGACCAGCCCAGCGAACTTTCACTTTTCAATTCAGCTCTCCCCCACTAGTTTGCCGTCACATAGTTGATGAAAACCAGCATTGCTTTAGCCCTTGCCGCGTCGTTTGCAGTTGTTTCCACCGCCACTGCGGCCGTGGATTTCGTTAAGGAGATTCAGCCCATCTTGGAAGTGCATTGCACCAAATGCCACGGAGAGGACCAGAAGAAGGGCGGGCTCCGCTTGCATACCCTTGCAGACACGCTCAAGGGCGGCGACAGCGGCACTGCGCTCGTGGCCGGGAAGTCCAAAGAGAGCCGGCTTTTCACTTCCACCACGCTCAAGCCGGAAGATGACGGTTTCATGCCGCCGATCAAGGAGGGTCCGCTGCCCAAGGAGCTGCAGGCGAAGCTTGGGCAATGGATCAATGAAGGCGGTAAGTGGCCGGCAGGCGTCAAGCTGGGCGTGGCCAAGAAGGTCAACTTCGCCAAGGACATCCAGCCCATCTTTGAGTTCAACTGCGTGGCCTGCCACCGCGAGGGATATGCCAAGGGCGGCCTGCGCATGGATACGCGGGAATTAACCTTCAAGGGCGGCGATGGTGGGGTGGGGGTAGTTCCATTCCTGCCGGAGAAGAGCCCGGTTTACACGACCACCACGTTGCCGATTGAGGACGAGGCGGTGATGCCACCGAAAGCCAAGGACCGGCTGACCAAGGAAGAAATCGAAACGATCAAATTGTGGATCCAGCAAGGCGCCTATTGGCCGGAAGGGCTGGTCCTTCAGCAAAAGAAGAAGGAGGCTGTTGGGGCAAACGAAAACGAAACTGTCGCCACCATTCATAAATTCATCACGGCGACGCACAAAGAAAAGGCGGCCGCTGACATGAAGGCATACACCAACACCGTGCCGGGCACGGAAGTAAGCTACTCGCTAGTTCCCATTCAGGCCGGTGAGTTTGTGATGGGCAGTTCGATGGGCGAAAAAGGCCGCGATGCCAACGAGGGACCGCAGCGGACAGTCAAAATATCCCCGTTCTGGATGGGCACGCATGAGGTCACATGGAATGAGTTCGAGCTGTTCATGTATATCGATGAGGAGAAAAAGTTTAAGGATCGCATCAAAACCGACGGTGCACTGGACAAGATTTCCGATGCGGTGGCGCGTCCCACCAAGCCCTACGTGGAAATGTCCTTCGGCATGGGCAAGGACGGCTACCCGGCCATCAGCATGACGCAGCATGCGGCCAACAAGTATTGCCAGTGGCTGTCCGCCAAGACCGGCCATTTCTACCGCCTCCCGACCGAGGCCGAGTGGGAATACGCCTGCCGGGCCGGTTCCAAGACCGCCTACTCCTGGGGTGACGACCCCGCCGAAGCGAAGCAATACGCCTGGTTTGAAGCGAACAGTGACTTCAAGTATCAGAAAGTTGGTCGCAAGAAGCCGAATGCGTGGGGCCTTTACGACATGCACGGCAACGTCGCTGAGTGGTGCTTGGACCAATACGAGCCAAACTATGAGAAGGTGAAGACGCTGGTCCAGGATCCATGGCTCAAGCAGGCCTCGCCTTATCCGCAGGTAGCCCGCGGCGGCTCTTGGGATGATGGCATTGCCAAGCTTCGCAGCGCGGCGCGGCGCGGCTCTGACAAGTCCTGGAAACAGCAGGACCCGCAGCTTCCGAAGAGCATCTGGTATCTCACCGACGCCCAGTTCCTCGGCTTCCGTATCGTGCGTCCGCTTCAGGTCCCTTCGGTGGAAGAGATGCACCGCTACTGGAACAGCGGGCAGGAGAAAGAGTGACGCCCGGAACGGTTCCCACCGGTTGGCGGGATCAGGATCAGTGCCTGGGTGCCTGCTCCCGAATTTGTTCCGGCTGAACCGCGAACCCTCTGCGTTCCACGTAGCGCAGGTCGAACCACCCGTCCAAGTCCGAGTCGCGGCGGACGACCATGTCGCCATTTGGAAGGCGAATCATCTCCTCATCCACGCGCCCGTCCCGGTTGCGGTCCACGTGGGTCGTGTGGCTGCGATGCCACACGGTTCCTGCCGGCGAATCGCTGATCTTTTTCCAGCGGAGTTGGTTTCCGACGACCAAGGCTACGCCCAGCAGCACGGCATTGAAGAGCCAAAGACCAAGCAACTGGCGGCGGCCAAGCGGCTTCATTCGCGGCGGATGGCCGTCCACGGTTTGCCATCTCCGCGGATGACTCCGCGATACATGCCCTCGGAGTTGAAGGGCATCGCTACGTTGCCCTTCCCGTCCACGGCGATGACGCCGCCGCGGCCGCCGGCTTCCGTTAGCCGCCGCAATATGACGTTCTCCGCCGCGTTGGTCAGCGCGAGCCCCTGATACTTCATCTGCGCGGCGATGTCATAACTCACCACGCCGCGAATGAAAAACTCGCCATGGCCGGTGCCGGAGACCGCGCAGGTATGATTGTCCGCGTAGGTGCCCGCGCCAATGATGGGCGAATCACCGACCCGGCCAAACCGTTTGTTCACCATGCCACCAGTTGAAGTGCCGGCTGCGAGATTGCCGTGCTTGTCCAGCGCGACCGCTCCGACGGTGCCGATGCTTTCAAGGCCGGGTGAGCGTGAGGCCTTGCCGCCGCGTTTGCCCGCCTTGTCAGTTTCTTGCTGCTGGATGCGCTGCAGCTGGAGCCTGCGATGTTCGGTGATGAAGTAGTCGGCGGGCATGAGCTGAAGTCCGTGCTCCTTGGCCAGCCGCTCGGCCCCATCGCCGACCAGCAGGACGTGCGGAGTCCGGTCCATCACCAACCGGGCCAGCTCGATGGGGTTTTTGACATGTTTCACGTCGGCGCAGGCACCGGCTTTGTGATTGGCTCCGTCCATGATGGACGCGTCCATGCCTACCGTGCCTTCGGCCGTCAGCACGGAACCCTTGCCTGCGTTGAAAAGCGGGGAGTCCTCCAGGATTTTTATGGCTGCGATGACGGCGTCGAGCGACCTGCCGCCGCGCGCCAGGATGGAGTGTCCGGCCAGCAAAGCGGCGTCCAGCGTCGACCGGGCGGCCTTGGCCCGCTCGGGGGTGAAGTCTTCGCGGGGAATGACGCCGGCTCCGCCATGGACGACGAGGACAAAGTCGGGGGCGGATCTGGCGTCCTTGTCTTGGGCCCGATTTGAGGGGGCTGGCATAAGCAGAAGGGCGGCGCAAATGAGGCTGGAAAAGCGCATCACTCAACGTTTCTTGCGGCCAGGCTTGAACAGCTCCAGCTGTGGCTCGCGGAGGAAGTCGTAGTTCTTCAGGATGCGGATGATCTGCAGCAGATCGGACTTCTGGTAGTTGCGGTTCACCTCCGTAGCCGTGATGAGGTCTGCCAGCACAGTGCGAAACGGCATCACCGCATCGATGCCCCGGGCCCGCAGCAATTCAATGCTCTGCGCGCGCGCCTCTTCACCGCTCGGGAGCGCGGGCACTACTAGGAGCTTCGTCAACGGGCCGTTTCCGCCAAAGGACTTGGCGGCCTGCTCGAACGCTGCTGGCTCGACGAAGCGAAAGATTTCCGGGGCGTTTGCGAGCAGGCCGGGGCTGAAGGTCTCCGTGTGCCACCCTTTCACCACGACCAGCGCGCGCGCCACACCGGACAAGTCAGCCGAGCCCAGCACGAAGGGCAGGGGAGCACCCGGCGCAAAATGTGGGTTCAGCGCGAAGAAGTCGATTTCGTCGTCTTCCCGGCGCGCGGGCGCGATGAATTTGCGCTGTTGCCGGATAAAGAAACCGTGCAGCTCAAAGTATTCGCGGACGATGGTTTCGGATACGGCGCTCACAGACGACGATTGGGTTCATCAGGGTCAAGGCAGCGGCAATGCAGCGACGGCATCCAATGCTCGTTTAACCGAGACCATGGGAACGCGCTGGCCCCAAAGCACTTTGCCGATGCGTTCGGCGAGAACGAACTTGATCTCTCCGCCACTGACTTTCTTGTCGAGTGTCATGGCGGCCAGGAGCTTGGCGCGCTGTGGCTTCGAGAGTTTGATGCTCACGGGCAAACCCGCCGCCATGAACAGCGCCCGGATGCGCTCCACGTCCTTGGCCGGCAGGCCGAGCAATTCCGCCGACAAGTGCGCTGCCGCGACTTGTCCGATGGAAATCGCCTCACCGTGCAGGTAGCGTCCATAAGCTGTGATGGCCTCGATTGCGTGGCCGATGGTGTGCCCAAAGTTCAGAATCGCCCGCAGTCCGCCCTCGGTCTCGTCCTGCGATACGACGTCGGCCTTGATCTCACAGGAACGGGTCACGATATGGGCCAGGGACGACGCATCCCGCCGGAGAATCTTTGCCATGTCCCGTTCCAGCCGCGCGAACAGCGCCGCGTCGTAGATGATCCCGTATTTGATGACCTCGGCGAGACCGGCGCGAAATTCGCGCTCCGGCAAGGTGTCAAAGGCCTGAAGATCGCACAGCACCAGTTGCGGTTGATAGAACGCACCGACGAGGTTTTTCCCGGCCGCCAAGTTGACGCCCGTCTTGCCGCCGACCGAGCTGTCCACCTGCGCCAGGAGCGTTGTGGGCACCTGCACAAACGGGATGCCGCGCAGATAGCTCGCCGCCACGAAGCCCGCGAGATCGCCCACCACGCCGCCGCCCAACGCGACAATGAACGACTTCCGCTCCAGCCGATGTTTGGCGAGCTGGTTGAAGCAGGATTCCACCTGCTTGAGCCGCTTGGCCGTCTCGCCGGCGGGCACGGTGATCAGCACGGCGTCGAAGCCGGCGCGCTTCAGGCTGGCAAGGGTGGGCTCTGCGTAGCGAGGGGCGACATTGACGTCGGTGATGACGGCGCACTTGCGCCCGAGCTGGAGCGAAGAACAATCTTTGCCGAGATTCTCCACCAGACGGCTGCCGATTTTGATTTCGTAACTGCGTGCCCCGAGGGAGACCTTCACTGAACGCATGATGGCGGCCACGATAAAGCCTCAGCGGCAGGCTGTCACCGTTGAATGGCGGGGCTGGCGAGTCGCATGGGCGTCATCCGGTCTACCGAAGGCAGCGGCGTCACTCTTTGGTGGTCGAGGCCGAGCCGCTGGCTCGCCAGCCCACGGGAGATGCTCGTGATCGTTCAGTTAAGCCGGAAGTTCTCGGTGCCGCCGAGCCGGCGGACAGCCAAGAGAAGCTCGTTGTAACTGTAGGGTTTGGTCAGCAGGAGATCGACGCCCAGCGCTCGCAGTTCCTCCTCACCAGGCAACGTTGTCGGATTGCCGGTGGTGAGCAGCACTTTGGCTTGTGGGGCAAATTCCCGCACCATGCGCGCGAGTTCGAGGCCGGACATGCCGGGCATGTTCAGATCCGTCACGACAAGTTCCAAGCCGGCCGGAGTGGCTGTCATGTATCCCAGCGCCTCGCGTGGGTCTGCGCAGGCTCTGACTTCAGCCAATGAAAACTGACGCAGCATCATGGTTGCCAGGCTGAGCAAGGGGGCCTCGTCGTCCACGACGAACCAGCGGGGCGGAGTGAGGGCATTCGTGGCATTCATAGGGTTGGTTCCAATCAAGTCCGAGGTTGCGTTTTGCTTACTGATGGCATGCTTCGCTCTGGGCGAAAATCGGGGATGCTCAGTAAGGAACGAACTCTAAGGTGAAAGCCGGACGGGTCGCAGTCGGGCCGCGGTGAACCGCACCTGCCTCAAGCCGCTGGCATCTCTCACTACGCCCCCTGAGTTTTCGGCCTGCCCAAGCCGTCAGAGTTGACCCTATCATTGGTGCATGGTTGCGCCTTGAGGGAATCGATTGCTACGCTCCCGTCTATGAAATCTGCTTTGTTGCTTTCCGTCTTGGCCTGCACTGCGGTCCTCGCCTCCGCCGCTGACAACTGGCCTCAGTTCCGCGGCCCCGCCGGCGACGGCCGTTCCGATGCGAAGGGCCTGCCCGTGACTTGGAGCGAGACCGAGAACGTGAAGTGGAAGACGCCCATCCACGACAAGGGCTGGTCCCAGCCCGTCATTTGGGGCAATGACATCTGGCTCACCACCGCCACGAGCAACGGCACCGCACTCTTCGTCTTGACGCTCGACAAGAACTCCGGCAAAATCACCCGCGACGTAAAGCTCTTCGAGGCACAGCAGCCTGAGCTTTGGATGCGCTACAACAGCTACGCCTCGCCCACACCCGTCATCGAAGAAGGCCGGATTTACATCACCTTCGGCGAGGCGGGCACCGCATGCCTCGACACCAAGACCGGCGCGAAGCTCTGGGAACGCCGCGACTTGAAGTGCAACCACTACCGCGGGGCGGGCTCTTCCCCCATTCTCTTCAACCAGCTCATCATCCTCCACTTCGATGGTGCGGACGAGCAATTCGTCGTCGCGCTCGACAAGACGACGGGCAAGGACGTGTGGAAGGTGAAGCGCTCGACCGACTACCGCGACCTCGATGCCGCCGGCAAGCCCAAGGCCGAAGGCGACCTCCGCAAAGGCTACGCCACCGGCCAGATCGCCATCATCGAAGGTAAGCCCGTCCTCCTCAGCAACGGCGCGAAAGCGCACTACGGCTACGACCCGCTCACCGGCAAGGAACTGTGGCAGGTGGAAAACCAGCCGTTCCACTCCACCGGCGCCCGTCCGCTCTTCGGCCACGGGCTCATCTTCTTCTCCGGCGGATTCTCGAAGGGCCACTTTTACGCGATCAAGCCCCCTGCGGCGTCCGCTTGGAAGCCCGGCAACATTCTCGACGCCTCGAAGGAAAGCGACCCCGCGCCCGGCAAACCGCATCTCGCGTGGAAGCTCACCAAGGGCGTGCCCGAGACACCTTCGCCCATCCTGCACGGCGACTACCTTTACCTCGTGGACAACAGCGGCTTCGCCAGCGCCGTCGAGGCCAAGACCGGCAAAGTGCTGTGGTCCGAGCGCGTGCTGAAGGCGGTGTATGCCTCACCCGTGTTCGCCGACGGCCACATCTACGCCGCCGACCGCGAAGGCAAGTGCGTAGTGCTCGCCGCCGCGCCGGAGTTCGAGCTGCTCGGTGAGAGCAAGCTCGACGGCCCCATCGAAGCCTCGCCCGCCATCAGCGGCAAAGCGCTCTACCTCCGCACCGCGAGGACGCTCTATCGCATCGAGCAATAAGCGGGCGGGTGTCGCGCGGCCCGCTTCAGCTGCAGAACAGCAGGCTGACCGAGTTCACGTAGACCGCCGCGAGCAGGTCATCCACCGTCACGCCCCAGCCTCCGGGCAGGGACTGGCTTTGCCGCACCGGCCACGGCTTCCAGATGTCGAAGAGGCGGAACGCGGCGAAGATGCCGGCGACCCCCAGCCAGTGGTTCCCGCTGAAGAAGTAGCTGACCGGCGGCATTTGTCCGGTGCTGTGGACCTGACTTAGCACCCACGCGCTGAAGCAAAGCGGCACGGCGACGATTTCATCCAGCACCACGGAGCCGGGGTCTTTCTCGCCCAGCGCCTTCTCCGCCTCGCCGCAAATCCATGCGCACAGCGGGATGCTCAAAAGGACGCCGCCGAAAAATCCCCACAACGAACCGGTTGCCACCAACCCCACGAACCAAACCACGCCGACGAGCGATCCCCATGTGCCGGGACCGGGCTTGAGCCGGCCGGAACCAAAGCCTTGGGCAACCCAGACTGTAATCGCATCCACATCTCTTGAAGAATTCATCTCACTGCCTCGGATGAGTCTACGTAACCAAGCACGCAACAGAAGTAGAACGGAAGTCGGGAGTGTCGCAAGCAACACAGCCTTCAGACTTCTGGCTGGGCTCGTTTCCAGCTCGTTGGGATTGAGCACCCGCAGGTTCCGCCCTCCAAAAGTTGTTTTTGGAGCCGACGGGTTAAACCTTACCGCCCACTCCTCTCCTTTCGGAATCGACTTCCAATTCCTGCCGTTCGAGTAGAACTCCCAGCCGAAAAGTTCCTCGGAGAGATCGCCTATTCGACCTGAAGCTAAAAGCACCGTCGTCTTGGAGCCGAGCTTTACGTGGTCAACCCGTTCAACTACGAAGGTAGCGGGCAAATAGGCACTTTGAGTTCGACTCACCGTTTGCCAGTAGTAGACAAGCGAGCCGCCAATCACCGCTGGAATCAGGGAAGCAAGAAGAAGCAAGTTTACCAGATTCTTCGGCCTGGGGTCGTGGCGCAGAAGGAACTGCCTTAACTTCGTCACCGCCGTGGGCTCCTCACATGTCCTCCAAATAAATCTGCCGGTTTTTCCAGAGGTAGATCGCGCCGGAGGTGAAGGTGAGCAGCAGCGTGACCCACAGTGCCAGGGTGGCGAACCATGGCAGCAGCAGGCCGAAGAAATCCTTCAGCCACGGCCACCACTCGAGGTGTGCGTCCAGCACGAGCAGTGCGATGACGGCGGTGATCTGCGAGATGGTCTTGTGCTTGCCGTAGCGCTCGGCGGCGAGCGTCACGCCCTTCGACGCCGCGAGCAGCCGCAGGCCCGTGATGGCCAGTTCGCGCGAGACGATGAGCACCGCCATCCATGCTTCGACGTGGACTGCCGGCAGCGTGCCGCTGACGCCGGGGTCGAACCGCCCGCGCTCCACCAGCGCGATGAAGGCCGAGCAGGTGAGAATCTTGTCCGCCAGCGGGTCCATGAGAATGCCGAAACTGGTGATCAGCTTCCGCTCGCGGGCGATCTTGCCATCGAAGTAGTCCGTCAACCCTGCGATGCTGAACAGCACCAGCGCGATGGTGTCGTTCACCGGCGAGCGCGAGAACATCGCCACGAGGAACAGCCCCGTGAGGACGAAGCGCGAGACGGTGAGTTGGTTGGGAAGGTTCAAGGGGTTCGCCGGTAACGACAGCTGCTCGTGACGCGTTCTACGCCGAAACCTGCCTTCGGGAAACGGAAAACGTAAAAGTCCGGTGTGACGAGTCCGGTTTCCGTCAGCCAGGCTCCGCCATCAAGTCGTAGTCGGTGTGGCCGATGACCTTTACCTGCGCGAACTGGCCGACCGGCAGCTTGCCGCGCACATAGACCCGGCCGTCAATGTCCGGCGCGTCCGCCTCGCCGCGCGCCACGAGGTATCGGCCCTTGAGCTGGCCAGTGTGCTCGTCGGCTGCGCGGATGTGCCCGTGTTCCCACGAAGCGACCTTTGCGGCCTTGAGTTCCTTCGCGGAAGCCTCGCCTTCGACCAGCACCTTAAGCGTGCGGCCCACGAATCCTTCGGAAACGGCCCGGGCGACTTCGTGCTGCGCGGCCATGGCGCGTTCGCGGCGGCGTTGCTTGACCTTGTCAGAGAGTTGGCCCGCCATCTTGCCGGCAACGGTGCCGTCTTCCTGCGAGTAGCTGAAAATGCCGAGGCGCTCGAACTTGGTCTCCCGGATGAAGTCCAGCAGTGTCTCGAAGTGCGCTTCCGTTTCGCCCGGAAACCCGACGATGAACGTGGTGCGGAGCGCGATGCCCGGCACGCCGGCGCGGATGCGGGCGATGAGGTCGCGGATGTATTGGCCGGAAGTCTCGCGGCGCATGCGGGCGAGCAGATCGTCATGAATGTGCTGAAGCGGCATGTCCACGTAGCGCGCGACCTTGCGGCACTCGGCGATGGTGGCGATGAGTTCGTCCGTCCAGTGTGCGGGGTGGGTGTAGAGCAGGCGGATCCAGAAGTCACCGCGCAGCGCGTTCAGCTCGCGGATGAGCGTGCAAAGCGTGGTGGCATCAGCGGCCAGCGACTTCGTGGCGGCGGCAAATTTCTCGGGCGAGGAAATGGCGCGGCTGTGGTTCGCGCGCAGGTCGAGCCCGTAGTAGGTCGAGTCCTGGGAAATGAGGTTCAACTCCTTCACGCCGTCCTTGATGAGCGCCTTCGCCTCGGCCACGACGTCAGCCTGCGTGCGGCTGCGGTGGATGCCGCGCATGCGCGGGATGATGCAGAAACTGCACGGGTGGTTGCAGCCCTCGGCGATCTTCACATAGGCGAAGTGGCGTGGCGTGAGGCGGAAGCGCGGGGTCTCGTAGTCCGGGATGTAAACCGGGCGCGCGGTGACATCGAAAAGCGGGGATGCGGCGGGCGTGAGAACGGTTTTGGTTTTGCCAAAGGTGTCCTTGCCACGGAGCGATTCGTCGTGGTCGTGCGCGGCGGGTTTGGCTTTGTCCAACGCGGCGAGGGCCTTCGCGACTTTGGACTTCGGGCTATGGGCTTTCGGCTTTGCCCCCGCTTGAACTTTCGCCTGCCGCCGGGCCATCGCGTCGCGGACGAGTTCGCCGACTTGCGCGACCTGGTCAATGCCCATGAAGGCATCCACCTCCGGCAGCAGCTTCGGCAGTTCCTCGCGGAAACGCTGGCTGAGGCAGCCGGAAACAATGAGCGCCTGGCCGCGCTGGTTGGCCTCGCGCACCGCGGCGGAGTCGAGGATGGCGTCGACGCTCTCCTCCTGCGCGGCGTCGATGAACGAGCAGGTGTTGACGATCACGGCGTCCGCGGTGGCGGGGTCGTTGGTGATTTCCGCACCCGATTTGAGGAGCGAGCCGAGCATGATCTCGGCATCCACCAGATTCTTCGCGCAGCCGAGGGAAATCATGCCCACGCGGACGGGCGGGGCGACGGGAGGTTGGGGTTTCTGAGTCACAAATGTAAGCGCAAAGCCCATCCGGCGCGACCGTGCGGGCCGGGGGCGATGCTATTTCTGTGCCGGGGGATTGGTGGGCACGGCTCCGGGCGGGAAGGGCAGATACTCGACGACATTCTTTTCTGCCGGTGGCTGGTAGTAGCCGGGGCCGAGGTTGGACAGCGGGTCGGCGGCGGCGTGCCGTCGCCACGCGCCGTAAGCCCACGCCGTCAGCCAGGCCACCAAACCCAGCGCGATCAAGGGCAGCACCAGACGCAGATTGAGCTTGGAAAGTTGGAGCGTAAGCCAGTCTACCACGCCCTTCTCGCGCGGGATGAGGCTGGGCGGCTCGGAAAACTTCTCCGTCCGCGACAATTCGGCATCGAGGTCGGCCAGGAGGTTGGCTACGTCGAGCTTGTAGTGCCGGGCCAGGGATTTGACATGGCCCCGGATGTAGACCGGGGCGCTAAACGGGTGGAAGTCCCCTTCTTCCAGCGCGGCGATGTGGTCGGTCTTGATTTTGGTGGCGTCGGCCACCTGCGACACGGTGAGGCGGCGCGACTCGCGCGCTTTCCGCAATTGTTCGCCCACGCTGCTGCTGGACATGCGCGCTTAGGAAAGCAGTTAGCCGCCCGTGAAAGCAATCCTGGAAACCAATCTCAGCTCAAATCGGCGCGGGGGCGGGCGCGCCGAGGCCGGGCTCGAGAGGCGGTGGCGTCGGCTTGGGAGGCTCGGGCACGGGGGTGCCGGCGGGTGCGCCGGTGGGGGCCGAGGGCGCGAGGGCCGCGGGCGGCGGCGGGTTGCTCATCTTGCCGGTGCGGACGATTTCCTCGACCTGGGCGCCTTCGAGGGTTTCGAATTCAAGCAGGGCCTTGGCAATGGCTTCGAGCTTGTCGCGGTTTTCGTTGATGAGGCGCGTGGCGACGCCGTAGGCCTCGTCAATGATGCGCTTCACTTCGGCATCAATCTCCTGCGCGGTGTGTTCGCTGTAGTCCTTGCCCCGGCCCAGCTCGCGGCCCAGGAAGCGGTCGTCCTCGCCGGCGTAGTGGACCATGCCCAGCTTGTCGCTCATGCCGAACTGGCAGACCATGGCGCGGACCATGCCGGTGGCCTGTTGGATGTCGCCGGCGGCGCCGGTGGAAATGTCGTTGGCCACGATCTCCTCCGCGATGCGCCCGGCCATGGTGACGGCCACCATGTCGAGCATCTCCTTGCGGCGGCGGCTGTGGATGTCGTCCTTGGGCAGATACATCGTCGCGCCGAGGGCCTGGCCGCGCGGAATGATGGTGACCTTGTGCAGCGGGTGCGTGTGATGGAGGAGGACGTTGACGAGCGCGTGCCCGGCCTCGTGCCAGGCGGTGTTCTTCTTCTCCTCGTCGGTCATGGCCAGGCTGCGGCGCTCGCGGCCCCAGCGGACCTTGTCGCGGGCCTCTTCGAGCTCCTTCATCGTCACGGCTTTCTTGTTCTGCCGGGCGGCGAGGAGGGCGGCCTCGTTGAGGAGGTTGGCGAGTTCCGCGCCGGAGAAGCCGGGCGTGCCGCGGGCAATGACGGAGAGGTCGGCCGTGGGGTCGAGCTTCACGTTGCGCGCGTGGACCTTGAGGATGGCTTCGCGGCCGCGGACGTCGGGGAGGTTCACCGTGATCTGGCGGTCGAAGCGGCCCGGGCGCAGCAGCGCGGGATCCAGCACGTCGGGGCGGTTGGTGGCCGCGATGATGATGATGCCTTCCTGCGTGTCGAAGCCGTCCATCTCGACGAGCAGGGCGTTGAGCGTCTGTTCGCGTTCGTCGTTGCCGCCGCCCAGACCGATGCCACGGCTGCGGCCCACGGCGTCAATTTCGTCGATGAAGATCAGGCACGGCGTGTTCTTGCGGGCCTGCTCGAACATGTCGCGCACGCGGCTCGCGCCGACGCCGACGAACATCTCGACGAAGTCCGAGCCGCTGATGCTGAAGAAGCTGGCGTCGGCCTCGCCGGCGATGGCCTTGGCGAGCAGCGTCTTGCCCGTGCCTGGGGCACCGATCATGAGGATGCCTTTGGGGATGCGCCCGCCGAGCTTCTGGAACTTCTTCGGATCCTTGAGGAACTCGACCAGCTCGACGACTTCGTCCTTGGCCTCCTCGACGCCGGCCACGTCCTTGAAGGTGGTCTTGTTCTTGTCCTTCGCGAGCATGCGGGCCTTGCTCTTGCCGAAGGAAAGCGCGCTTTTGCCGGCCATCTTCAGGTTGCGGATGAAGACGAAGTAGATGAACACGCCGATGATGACGATGGGCAGCAGGCTGATGACCATGGACCAGAAGAGCGTGTTGGGCTCCTTGGTCACGAAGGCACCGCTCTCCAGCAGCTTTTCGACCATCCGATCGGTGACCGGGATGCGGATGCGGAAGGGGACCTCATCCTTGTCCCCCTTGGCGTTGAGCTTCTCCTTGCCGTTGGCGTCCGTCTTGACGTAGGTGCCGGTGATCTCCCGCAGGTCGGAGGTCTGCGGGTTGTAGGTGATGACGCCGTTGCGGATGAGCTTGTTCTCCACCTTGGCGATGAAGTCGGGGTAGCTGAGCACCTCCGGCGCGGTCTGACCGGGTTTGCGGAACGTGAGCAGCACGGCGATGGTTGCTGCGATGCCCAGCCACACGAAGAGGGTGGTGCGGCCACCCAGCTTCGTTTCGTCGTTCTGGTCGTTCTTGCCGTTATCCGGGCTGCGGTTCGGGTCAGACATTTGTCAAAGGTGGCGGAGCCTATCACCCGAACCGGGGGGAGGCAACTGCGGCCTTGGAGCATGCCGGGCGGCGCCCGGACCGGTGGGGCAGGGCGGAGATATTGGCTCGCCTAGCGCGCGGCTTTTCGGGACCTTGTGCCATGCATCGCGCATCCTCCCGAGCTCTTGGCCTGGTGCTTGGCTTCGTGCTGTTCATCGCACCGTCCCTCACCGCGCAGCAGCATCGCGCCACGCGCCTGGGCAACCCGGCCACGCGCTTCGCCCCGACGTTGTATTCGGTGGACGACCTGCGCTCCCGCTTCCGCGATCCGAAACTGCGGCCGGACTTTGCCGCGGTGCTGGCTCAATGGGGTTGGGCGGGCAACCTCGAAGACCTGTTCCGGGCGGCCGAGTCCGCCGAAGTGGTCGAATGGCCCATCCCCGTCGGCGAGCGGATGCCGTTCATGTCCTCCCGCGAGAACGGCCGGGCGATCTGCCTCAAGGATGTGCTCTGGGCGGGCAAGGAACCCGCACCGGCCTACGCATTCAACTTCACCTCGGCCGGCCGGCGCTACCGCTGCGTGACGCCCAAGGCGTGCAGCAACTTCTTCCTCTACGACCTCGGCCCCGAGCCGAAGCCCGCGCTCGTGCTGCTCTGCCACGCCCCGCCGCGCGAGTTCACCGGCCGGCCACTCCGGGTCTGCTTCACCCTGCGCAACGCGGGCGACAGCCCGGAACCGCGCGCGACAATCACCGTGCCCATTCCGGCCGGCGCGGTGTTCTCCAGCGCGACCGAGGGCGGCACGACCCTCGGCGAGACGGTCAGCTGGGAAGTCATCAACCTCGGCCCCAATGCGAGCCGCGAGGTGTGCGCCGTGTTCACCGTGATGACGCCCGGCAAGCTGGAGTTCAAGCCCGTCGCCGCAGGGACGATGGCCGCGCCCGCCCGCTGCGAGAGCCAGACGCAGATCATCGGCGTGCACGCGATTGGCGTGGAGGTCATTGACCTCGCGGATCCGGTGCAGATTGGCGAGACAATCACCTACGTCATCACGGTCACCAATCAGGGCGATCAGCCCGGCAGCAATGTCCGCGTGGTGTGCACCGTGCCGGACAGCCAGGAATTCATCACCGGCACCGGCACAACGGCGGTGCGGGCGGTGGGCCGCTCGGTGGCGATGCAGCCCATCCCGGTGCTGGAAGGCAAGGCCACGGCCACTTGGCGGGTGCAGACCCGGGCGCTCCGGGCGGACGACTCGCGCTTCCGCGTCGAATACAGCAGCGACCAGTTCGAGAAGCCCATCCGCGAGGACGAGGCGACGCGGCTGTATTGAGCAAGGGAGGGAGGGCGCGGATGGCAAAGCCCTGCCCGGCCCGTGCCTCACCTCCCGCTTAATTGCACCGGCTCGCTCCAGTGGCCCCACCGGCCCGCATTGTCCCTGTAACGGGCGCGCACGCGCAGCACGCCGGCCTCGGCGAAGGCTTCCTTCGGCAATTTGGTTTGCACGTCCACCCGCAGGAGCTCGCCGCTGTCCCAGTGCGGTTCTATCTCGTAGCGCCACGGCTTGCCCGGCGCCCATCCCGGCTGGCCGGGCGCGGTGCTGCGGCCCACGCGCCACTGCACCGCGGCGAAGCTGTTCGTGGCCGACGGCGTGGCGAAGGGCGAAATCTGAAACACCTGCGCGCCCTTTTTCTCCATGCCGAGGTGCCGGATGACGGGCCGCTCGGGGATGTTCGCGTCGCGCGATTCCCACCAAAGATGGCCCCAGCCGTAGCCCAGCATGTTGCCGTCGTTCGGCGCGTAGTTGCGGTTCGTGCGCGTGTCGGTGCAGAAGTCGGTAATCACCTTGCAGAAGCCGTTGAAGTCCGGCGTGGGCAGCACGCGACGGAAGTTCCCGCCCATCATGCCCTGGTCGAAGGGTGTCTGGTAAAACGCGCCCTTGTGGCTCGTGCGCGGGTGGTGGTTCCACATCGCCATGTCCAGCTCGGCCCAGGTGCGTTCATGGCCGGCCGGGCGGATGGCGCGGGCGAGCTCCTCCACGAGTTGCCCGACCTGCCCGCCGCGCGGCGAATTGTCGGCGCAGAAGAGGTCGAGGATTTCCCGCGCGCGGTTCTGGTATTCGCGGCGCAGCGCGGGGAGGTCGAGGCAACGCGCCTGGTCCACGATGCCCGGCCAGTGCGTTTTGGGGATGAACATCATGTCGAGGTCCCACGGCACCGGCGACCAACCCGCGTGCGGCGAGTGGTAGAGGAAGTGGTTCGCGCCGTGGCGGAGGTCCACGTTCGAGACGACGCGGTTGACGGCGTGGAAGCTGTAGTAGTCCGGCAGGTTCATGTGCTCGCGCCACCACTCCTCGGCCTTCGTCGTGCGCGAGCCGTGCATGAACTGGTTGAAGTCCGAGCCATCGCGCGGCAGACCGCCGCCGAGGTGCTTGCGGCCGGTCTCGGGGCTGAACGTGTTGCCGTCCGGCAGGCCACGCTCTTTCAGCCACGGCCCGTCGGGGTCCTGCACGACGAGATACAGGCCCCACAAATCGCCCTCGTATTGGCTCTTCGCGCTCGCCTCGTCCGCGCGCGAGACGACGCGCCAGTGAATCCAGTGAGTGTTCGGGCTGGGCACGCCCGCGAGGTGGTAAGCGCGGAAGGAAAGCGCCTCGTCCATGCCCGCCATGCCGCGGTTCACCTGCACCCATGGGCTGGCGCATGCGCTCAAGTTCAAGTGGTCCCACGGGCGCACGTAAGGTTCGCCCCAGTGGTTCTTCGGCGTGAACTCATGCCCGCGCGGAAAGTGGATGCCCCACTTGTTTTTTCCGCTGACATGCGCGCTGCCTTGGCCGCGATTCTGGAACAGCACGTGGTCGAAGACCTGGCCATCGCACACGAAGGTCCCGTGCAGCCGCCGCTTGTTATAGCCGCCGTCCCACTGGCTGCGCTCCACATCCTCGTGCCGCGCGAGCAGGTGATACACAGGCAGCGTGTTGAGGAAGTCGCCGGGGAATTGGAGCGGTGGCGTCTTGCCCGGCTGGCTCGCGCCGGTCCAAGCGGGCACGCCGTCGTAGCAGAACCACGCGAAGTTCGGCGACTCGTCTTCCGCGCTCGGCAACCGCGTGTTGCCGCCGGTCAAGTCAGTGAACACGACGCGGTAGCGCAGCAGCCGACGGTGCTTCTGCCAGTCACCCGGCACCACGGCCGTGAACGTGTTGTCCTGCGCGCGCGCGTCGCCGTCCTTGCCATCGTCGTGCAAGGGAAACTCCCGCCAGCCCTGCTCGTAAGCCGGGTCGGACTTGCGGATGTAATTGCCCGGCTCGACCGCCTGCACCAGCAGCTTGGCCGTGTGCCCGCGCGCCTCCGCCAACCGCACGGTCACAGTGACGGGCTGGCCCGAGCGCGGTTGCTGCGGGGCGTGCGCGATGGCTTCGACGGCTGGCGGTTGGGTGGCGGAAAAGACCGAGTTGGTTTTGCCGGGCGTCGGGGATTTGTTGCCGATGGAGCCATCCGGCTTGAAGCCCGACGCGCGCCACGAACTGGCGAGCGAGGAGGCGAAATTCGGATGCACGCGTTCGAGCGAGGAGCCGCCAGCGAGCGTCGCTGTCGGCCACGGCGGCGTTACGCCGTAGCGGACTTCATCCACGATGCGCCCGGCGGCATCGCGCAGCGCGACGCGTTCGCCCTCGTTCTTGAGTTTGCCCGGCAACGGCCCGAGCGGGGCGAAGCCGAACGCCTTCTGAAACGCCGCCGGGTCCGCCGCCACCACCACGAAGCCCCCCGGGGGCACGATTACGGTGGGGCCAAAGCGGAACTTGCCGAGTTGCCAGCCGTTGAGCTGCGCCTCGGTGGTGCTCGCGTTGTGCAGCTCGATGAACTCCAGCGGCTTTTTCTCCGCCGGGTCGAAGTGGATCTCGTTGAGCACCACGCGCGGCTGGGCATTGGCGCCAAGCATCGCGCCCAACACCCCTGCCACCAGCCCCAGCTTGCGGCCCAAGCCGACGACCGCGCACCAAGGCGAAGTTGACGGGTGCACCGGGCGCATACGCGGGGAACACTTCCGAGGGCACAATTGATTGGCAACGGGATTTTTCTTGGCGATCGGGCAGGGGGCGCGGAACATTCCGGCCTTGAACTCCTCACCAAGCGCGCGCGGAAGCGGCCGGCCTTCGCGCGGGCCGGCACCGCGCTGAACAGCATGGGCCGCAAGACGGAAATCACGAACCTGCTCGCCAACCTGCCGCGGCTCGGGGCGGGTTTGGCCTATCGTGAGCCGTTCCGCGCGGAGCTGTTGCAGCGGCAGCCGGAGGTGGACTTTCTGGAGATTGACGGAGACCGCTACATCGATGCGCCGCCCGCGCGGAAGAACGAGCTGGCGGTGTTGTCCGAGCATTTCACGCTGATTCCCCACTTCTGCCGCCTGTCACTGGGCAGTGCGGAGGGGGTGGATCCAGTCTATTTGGAAAAGGTCGCCCGGCTCATCAAGCAGTTAAGCCCGCCCTGGTGGAGCGAGCACATCGGTTTCACCCGCGCCGGGGGCATCACGCTTGCGCAACCCGCGCCACTGCCGTTCAACCGCGAGGGCATCGATGTGATGAAGCGCAACATCGTCACGGCCCGCCGCGCGATCGCGGCCCCGTTGATCTTGGAAAACGTGTTTGCGCCGCTGGTCTGGCCCGGTGGGACGATGGATCCTGCCGAGTTCATCGGCGAAGTATTGGGCCACGGGGGCTGCGGTCTGCTGCTGGATCTGGCGAACCTCTCGGCCAACGCGCCGGTGCTGGGCTGCGATCCGCAGGCGTTGCTGGACCGCCTGCCGCTCGAACGCGTGGTGCAGGTGCACTTCTCCGGGTGCCGCGAATCCAAGGGCCGCCTCGTGGAAAGCCGGTCGCAGCCCGTCGCGGAAAGCATGTGGGAGCTGCTGGACGCCGTCGTGACGCGGGCTCCGGTGCGTTGCCTTTGCCTGGAACGGGACGATAACCTGCCGGCGCTCGGCCACCTGCTCCAAGAGGTGGAGCGGGCTCGGGCGCTCGGGCATCAGCACAAGCGATGGAACTAGCCCGTCAACAGCAGCTTTTTGCCCGGCTCTGCACGGACCGCAGGTTCCGGGAGGAGTTCTTTGCCGCCCCGGCGCAGGTGGCCGCGCGCGAAGGTTTGACCGTGGCCGCGGAAGGTTTGGCGTCACTGCCCCCTGAGCAGCTTCGGCAGTTCGCGCGCCTGCTGCGCACGCGTCGCCTGGGGGAGGTGGGTCTGGCGCTGCCCCTGACTCGCCGGGTGCTCGGGCTGCGATTCGTGGAACTGTTCAAGGATCATGCCATCCAAGGTCCGCCTCCGGGCGAGCGCCCGGGTGAGGATGCGCTGGCTTTCGTCGAATTCCTGCACCGCGGGGCGGCTGGGACACCCGTAGAGCCGGCCTGGGCCATGTCCTTGGCCCGCTATGAGGCGGCCAAGGTGCAGGCCCAGTGGCTGGGCCGACGAAAACTGATCATGCGCAGATTTCCTCATGCGCTGCGGCGGTTGGTGGCCGATTTGGCCGGCGGTGCAAAGCCGGAGGGCGATTATTCGGGGTGGACGTTCGCGGTGTGGTGCTGCGCATCATCTAACCAAGAGCCAAGACACTGGCTCTGGTGAGGGCAAGCGACGGGGCGTCTTGGGCAAGCCGCGCGCAGCCGGTGGGGGATTTCTGGCTAGCCTTTCCTTGCGACAAACCCATCAAAGGACGCTTATGAAAACCAAAGCCCGACCCCGAGCTGCTCGACTGGCCCCCGACAACTCCGAAGCTCCGGTCATCGACTTGGTGCCGTCGTTCCTGCGGCTGAAGCGCATCCTTGTGCCCGTCGATTTTTCCGACCATTCGGTCAAGGCGCTGCGCTATGCCGTGCGGTTTGCCGAGCAGTTCGGGGCTGCACTCGTCCTTGTGCACGTGGCGGAGCCGGTGCGTTACCCGGAGAGCATCATCATTCCGCCGGCGATGGAGGAGGCCAACCGCGAGTTGGTGAAGCGCACGCGTGCGGCGTTGGCGAAATTTGCCGCCAAGGAAGTTCCGCCCCGCCTCGCCTGCCAAAGCCTGGTGAGGCTGGGACCCGCCTATGAAGAGATTGCGGCGGCGGCGAGGGAAACGGATGCCGACCTGATCGTGATCGCCACGCATGGGCACACCGGTTTGAAGCATCTCGTCCTGGGCAGCACGGCGGAACGCGTCGTGCGCCACGCCCCCTGTCCGGTGCTGACGGTGCGGGAGCAGGAGCGCGAATTTGCCTGAGCCGCCCCCGTTGGCCAATCAGCCAGGAAAAACGGTTGCATTTCCCGGCAGCGCCCGGCATTTTGCGTGCCCTTTGGTTCGGGGCGTAGCGTAGCCTGGCTAGCGCGCTTGGTTCGGGTCCAAGAGGTCGTGAGTTCAAATCTCACCGCCCCGACCATCTATCTCTTGGCAGCGGTTCGTGCAGCTTTCCGCCAATTCGCCGTCTGTCTCTCCCGCCATGTCGGGCCCCGGCGGTGTCTCTCCGTTGCTGCTGCTCCTGCGGGTCAACCTGCTCCAGTCCTGGCGAAGGCTGTGCTCGGTGCGTGAGCAATCCCGCCTGCTGACCGCGGTCATCGTGCTGTTTATCGGGGGTTACATCGTGATGGCGTTCGGGCTGTTTCATCGTGGACTGAAATTCATTGGAGTCTTCCCCGGCATCGGCGAGTTGCTCATTGAGCGGTTGCTGTTTTTGCTATTCGCCTTCCTCTTTGTGTTGCTGCTGTTCAGCAACCTCGTCATCGGCTACTCGAACTTCTTCCGCAACCGGGAGACCGCCGCGTTGCTCATGCTGCCCATCCCGGCGCAGACGGTGTTCCGGTGGAAGTTTCTGGAGTCCACCGTGCTGGCTTCCTGGGCCTTTCTGTTCTTGATTGCGCCGCTTCTGGGGGCCTATGGAATGTGGCGGCAGGTGCCATGGCATTTCTACGCGCTCACCGTGGTGCTGGTTGGGCTGTTCATCGTGCTGCCCGCCGTGTTTGGCGCGTGGGCGGCCGTGAATCTGGCGCGCTTTTTGGACCGGCGGGCGTTTCAGATCGCCGCCGTCGTCACGGCGGGCGTGCTCTTCTTCGCGGTGAAATACTACCTGCGTCCGGAACAGGTCGATGAGGAGTCTCTGGAGACGCGCGTGCTGGCGGTGCTGGATCGCCTGCTGGCCAAGACGCGCTTTGCGCAATTTCCCTTTCTGCCGAGTTACTGGCTGTCTGCCAGTGTGCAGCAATGGGCCGAGGGCGCCCGGGCTGCGGCGGGTTTCTTTCTCCTTGTCCTCTTAAGCCATGTCCTTTTTTTCGGTGCGCTGGCGTGCACCAAAATGGGCAACCTGTTCTATGACGCAAGCTCCGTGGTTCACAGCCGCGCCAGTGTTTTCGGCCAATGGGAATGGTTCCGCCACTGGCAGGATCGCCGGCGGCAGTTCCACTACCGCGCGGGCTTTTTAGAATGGCTCTTCCGGCTGCTTCCGCTGCGCGCGGATGTGCGGGCGCTGATGGTCAAGGATGTGCGGATGTTCTGGCGCGACACCACGCAATGGGGCCAGTCGCTCATGCTTTTCGGACTGCTGGGAGTTTACATCCTCAACCTGCGGCATTTCACATCCCAGATCAGCAGCCCGTTCTGGCTGCACCTGATTTCCTATCTGAACTTGGCCGCCTGCTCGCTCAATCTCGCCACGCTCACCACGCGTTTTGTGTTTCCACAGTTCTCCCTGGAAGGCAAACGTCTGTGGATCGTGGGCCGTGCGCCGCTCGGACTGGTGAAGGTGGTGCAGACCAAGTTTCTCCTCCTCACCGGCGCGTCGCTCATGGTCACGCTGGCCATGATCCTGCTCTCCTGCCACATGCTGCAAATGCCCGCCGAGCGCACTGCCTACTTCGTGGGGGCGATCACGGTGATGACCCTGACGCTCAATGCGTTGGCATTGGGCATCGGTGTGCTCTATCCGAACCTGCGCGAAGACAACCCCAGTAAAATCGTCAGCGGCTTTGGTGGCACGTTTGCGCTCGTCATGAGTTTCCTCTACATCGTGGGCAGCGTGCTGCTGCTGGCGTGGGGATCTCCCTGGCGCTGGAACCGCGAGCTGCACGACCCGCCGGTGCTGGCCTGTTTCGCCGGGTTCGCCCTCCTTTCCTTCGTGCTTGGCTATCTGCCCATGCACCTCGCATTGCGGCGGGTGCGGAACTTCGAGCATTGACGGAGATTTTCCCCGGCGCAGATCGGCTGCTTTCTTGGCCGGTGCCGGGCCTGCCTGCCGGCGAAGGTGACCTCAATCAGTGCGGTTGCACATTCTGGGCGTGCCTTAGATGACAACTCCTGTTTCATTTGCTCCCGCTTGAACGCCTTCCTCGAGTTGCGCGATGTGAAGACCCACTTTCCGGTGGAGCACGGGCTAGTATTTCGGCGGCGGGTGGGCACGGTGCGCGCGGTGGATGGGGTGTCGCTGGCCCTGCGGCAGGGGGAAATTCTCGGACTGGTGGGCGAGTCCGGGTGCGGTAAATCGACGCTTGGGCGGACGATCCTTCAGCTCATCCCCGCGAGCGAGGGCACGGTGGTGCTCGGCGGGCGAAACTTGACCGCGCTCCGCGGTGCGGAGCTGCGGGCGGCACGCGCGGAGTTCCAGATGATTTTCCAGGACCCCTATGCGTCGCTGAACCCGCGCATGACGGTGTTCGACACGTTGGCAGAGGCCATCCGGTCGCACCGCGCGGTGCCGGCGGCAGAACTGCCCGCGCGCGTGGCGGCGCTGATGGAAAAGGTCGGACTCGCGCCGCGCTTTCAGCGGAAGTATCCGCACGAATTCAGCGGCGGCCAGCGGCAGCGCATCGCCATCGCCCGCGCCTTGGCGGTGGAGCCCAAGCTCATCGTCGCCGACGAACCGGTGTCCGCGCTGGATGTCTCAATCCAGGCGCAGATCATCAACCTGCTCGCCAAGCTATCGCGTGAAATGGGCCTGACGCTGGTGTTCATCTCGCACGATCTTTCAGTCGTGCGACACATCTCCGACCGCATTGCGGTGATGTATCTTGGGAAGATCGTCGAGCTGGGACCGGCGGCGGAGGTCTTCGACCGGCCGCTGCATCCCTACGCGCAGGCGCTGGTCAGTGCGGTGGCCGTGCCCGATCCGGTCAAGGCGAAGTCCCGTCAGCGCATCGTGTTGGCGGGCGACCCACCGTCCCCGTTGAACCCGCCGGCCGGCTGCGCGTTTCACCCGCGCTGCCCGCACGCGACTGAGGCGTGCAAGGTCAAGGTGCCGGTCTTGGAGTCGTTCTCTCCGGGGCGCGAGGTGGCCTGTGTGAGAGCTCAGGAGATTGCCCAGTGAGTTAAGGATCAACACCCGCATCCCATTGCGGATGGAATTCCTTTTCACTCGCCTGCCTCACCGCGAGCTTCCCATAGTTCGCCCCGCCCGTGATTGCCGCCATTGAGCATCAACCCGCCGGTTCTGGATCGGACCTCATCCAACAGGTCGCGGACATCTTTTCCCCCACCGGACTGCTTTCGCGCGCGAGCAATTTCGAGTTTCGCCCCGAACAGCAGCAGATGGCGATGGCCGTCGCGCGGGCGCTGGTGAACCGCGAGCATCTTGTCGTCGAGGCGGGCACGGGGGTGGGCAAGTCGCTCGGTTACCTCATTCCGTCCATCCTGTTTGCGGTCGCACGTCAGAAGAAGGCCGTCGTCTGCACCCACACCATCAACCTGCAGGAGCAGCTCACGCAGAAGGACCTGCCCATGCTCGCCGCCGTGCTCGGCGCGCTGCCGGAGCCGGTGCGCTTCAACTTCGCGATGCTCAAGGGCCGGGCGAACTACCTGTGTTCCCGCCGCCTGCACAAGGCGATGCAGCAGGCCGACGCGCTGTTCACCTCGCCGGAAATCGAGGAGCTAAAGCGCGTCTTCGAGTGGTCAAAGGAAACCAAGGACGGCAGCTTGTCCGACTTCGAGCTGGAGCCGGACCCGAAAGTCTGGGCGCAGGTCTGCTCCGAGCGCGGCCTCTGTTCGCCGAAGATTTGCGGCACCCAGTCGGACTTCGCCAAGGATCACGGCGTGTGTTTCTTCCAACGCGCCCGGCGCGACATCCTGGCAGCCGACGTGTTGGTGCTGAACCACACGCTGTTCTTCACGCTGCTCGGCGCGGTGAGCGAGGAGCAGGAGGGCGGCATCCTCTTCAAGAACGACTTCCTCATCTTCGACGAGGCGCACACGGTGGAGAACGTCGCGGCCAAGCACGTCAGCCTGAGCGTGTCGAGCGGCCAGCTTCGCTTCGCGCTCGGGCGGCTGTGGAATCCCAAGTCCGGCAAGGGCCTGCTCGCGACCCTGCGCCAGGGGAAGTCAGTGAAGCTGGTGGATGAACTGCTCGGCGAGTCGGAAAAGTTTTTCCAGCAGGTCGAGGAGGCGTGTGATTCGCTGAACCAACGTTTCGGCGAGGACGGTTCCCGGCGGTCCGGCCCGGGGGCCGAAGGCGCCCGGCGAGATTGGAAGGAACTCCGCATTCGCCAGGCCGACCTCGTGAAGGACAACGTCACGCTCCCCATCCAGCGCCTGCGCGAGTCCGTGAGCGAGCTCATCAAGACCTCCGAGGACAAAGACACTGGCCAAGAGCTGATGGAGTGCAACCGCCGGCTGCTTGAGCTGCGGCAGGCCATCGCCGCATTTCTCAGCCAGGAGGGCCAGGACTACGTGTATTGGGTCGAGCGCGGCGGCAAGTCGCAGCGCAATCTCTCGCTGAACGCGGCTCCCGTGGATGTGGCGGACTACCTGCGGCGACGCTTGTTTGAAAGCGACACGAGCGTCGTGATGACGAGTGCAACGCTTGGAATGCGGAGTGCGGAAGGCGGGGCGCGGAAGGAAGAGCCAGCCGCCGGACGCGCGCCGAAGCCGGATTCCGCGCTCCGCGCTCCCCATTCCGCATTGGCCTATTTCCAGCGCCGCGTCGGCGCGGAAAATACCACCGCCCTCCAGCTCGGTTCACCCTTCGACTACGAACGGCAGATGAAGGTGTATGTGGCGAACAAGATGCCTGATCCGCGGGATCTTGGGTATCGCGACGCCCTGGAGCATTGGATCGAGCATTTCATCCGGCAGACGCACGGCAAGGCGTTCGTCCTCTTCACCAACTACAAGCTCATGCAGGAGCTGGGCGAGCGCATGCAGCCATTCTTCGAGCAGCTCGGGGTTGAGTGCTTCGTGCAGGGCACCGGCACCCCGCGCTCGACCATGCTGGAGAAGTTCAAGGACGACGTGGACAGCGTGCTGTTCGGCACGGACAGCTTTTGGCAGGGCGTGGACGTGCCGGGCGAGGCGCTCTCGAACGTCATCATCACCCGACTGCCCTTCGCCGTGCCGGACCACCCGCTCATCGAGGCGCGCATTGAGGCCATCGAGGCGCGCGGGGGCAATGCTTTCAGCGAGTTCAGCCTGCCCGAGGCGATCTTGAAGTTCCGACAGGGTGTTGGCCGGCTCATCCGCACGAAGACGGATTCGGGCATCGTGGTGGTGCTGGACAACCGGGTGCTGAACAAGCGTTACGGCCAGGCCTTCCTCGACGCGATCCCTAAGTGCCCGGTGGAGGTGGTGTAAGCCCCGGGTTCAACGCCCCTTCATCCGCTGCATGGTCGCCCGCTTCATTTCACGGTCCGCGTCCCGGCGCTTAATGTCCTCGCGTTTGTCGAATTGCGCCTTCGATTTGCCGACGGCCAGAGCAACCTTTACGCGGCCGGTTTTCCAGTAGAGGGACAGGGGCACCAGCTGGTTGCCCTTGACGGCCGTGGCCTCGTGCAGTTTGCGGATTTCCGACTGGTGGAGCAGCAGTTTGCGGGGCGCCTTGGGGACGTGATTTTCGCGGTTGCCGTGGGAGTATTCGTCAATGTGCGCGTTGTGCAGCCAGACCTCGCCGCGATCGACGCGGGCGAAGGCTTCATTGATCTGCACATGGCCGGCCCGGATGGCCTTCACCTCGGTGCCGCGGAGCACCAAGCCGGCCTCAAAGGTCTCCAGGACGTGGTAATCCCGGCGGGCTTTCGGGTTGGAGACGATGTCGGCCATAAACGAAACCAGCCAGAAGGCGGAACCTTCTGGCCGGCGAGAAAAGGATCAGCCCATGCTCAGTGCTTGCGGCGCTTTTTCGGGGTCAAGTCGGCGGCATCCGGCGACAGGGGGGCGTCCCAATGCATCTTGTCCTCAACGATCTCGAGGAGCGCGATGTCCGCAGCACCGGTGGTGGGCGGAACAACGAGCAGCGGGCGGTTGCCGGAGTTGAGCTGGCGCACACGGCGCGAGATGATGTTGGTCAGCACGTTGGGATTGCCGACCTTTTCAACTGCTTTACGGACGAGTTCTGGATTCATACTTCGATGGCTCTCGAATGAGTCCGGCACACTAGCGGACGGCCGGATTCAAGCAACTGCAAAAAAAGGGCCTCCGAACGGCGGCTTATCGCTAAGTCAGCGCTCGAGTGCGGGGAGAATGTTGCGCCAAGCAGTTCCTACGCGATAATCTAGGTGTTCAGCCCAGCCGATCCAACCCCGATTCTGCCGCAGACCGGGCGCATCGGGTGAAGTGAGTCCTGAAAAGTGCTTGGCGTTCGGGTTAATGTCGTCCTGGCCTCCATCACGTGCTTGTGCGAACAGGCTGGCGCGGTCCAGATTCGCCCCATGTATTCGGCGCGCCTCTGCCTTCTGTTGGTGATGCTAGCCTGTCACGGTGGTCTGGCTCCAGCAGCCCCGCGCAACATCCTCTTCATCCTCGCCGACGACCATCGCCACGACGCGCTGTCCTTCATGGGGCATCCTTATTTGGAGACGCCGCATCTGGACCGACTGGCGCGCGGCGGGGTGCATTGCCGGAACGCGTTCGTCACCACGTCGCTGTGCTCGCCGAGCCGCGCGAGCATCCTCACCGGGCTTTACGCCCACGCGCATGGGGTGGTGGATAACTACAATCCCGTCCGCACCGACCTCGTGTTCTTCCCGCAGCTCCTCCAGCGCGCGGGCTACGAGACGGCGTTCTTCGGCAAGTGGCACATGGGCGAGACCGACGCGCCGCAGCGCGGATTCGACCACTGGGTCGCCTTCAAGGGCCAGGGCAACTACTGGGCCGACGGGCGCGGCACGACGCGCGTGGTGCCGCAGTCCAGCAGCGAAGGCTACAACGTCAATGGCCGCCGAGTCCCGCAGCGCGGCTACATCACGGACGAGCTGACGGACTTCACCCTCGACTGGCTGAAGGCGCGCAAGTCGGAGAAGCCGTTCTTCGCCTATCTCTCGCACAAGGCGGTGCATTCGGACTTCGTCGCGGCGGACCGGCACACGGGGCGTTACGCGGGGAAAACTTTCGTGCCGCCCAAGACCTTCCCCGACACGCCGGAGAATTACTACAACAAGCCCATGTGGGTGCGCAACCAGCGCAACAGTCGGCACGGCGTGGACTTCGGCTACAACCTGCCGGGCTTCGACCTTCAGACGCACCACCGGCGCTACTGCGAGACGTTACTGGCCGTGGACGACAGCGTGGGCCGGCTCACGCAATGGCTCGCGGAGCGCAAGCTGCTCGACTCGACGCTGGTGGTCTACATGGGCGACAACGGCTTCCACTTCGGCGAACACGGGCTGATAGACAAGCGCACGGCCTACGAGGCGTCCATGCGCTTGCCGCTGCTGCTGCACTGCCCGGAGCTGTTCAAGGCGGGCACCGTTGTGACGCAAATGGTGGCGAACCTTGACCTTGCGCCGACAATCCTTGAAGTCGCCGGTGCGGCCACCCCGACGAACTTGCACGGGCGAAGTTTCTTGCCGCAGGCGCAAGGCCAGACCAAAGCCGGCCGCGACGCATTGCTCTACGAATACTACTGGGAGCGCAACTATCCCTACACGCCCACCATGCACGCCGTGCGCACGGACCGCTGGAAATACATCCGCTACCACGGCATCTGGGACGTGGATGAACTCTACGACCTCGCCGCCGACCCGGATGAGGCGCGCAACCTCATCCACGAACCCGCGCACGCCGCGACGGTGAAGCAGCTCAACGCCCGCCTCTTCGAGTTGCTCGCGGGGACGCAAGGCCAGTCCATGCCGCTACTGCGCGACCTGGGCGAGACCTACCCGATGCGCAAGCAGGGCAAGGCGAGGCCGGCGGAATTCCCCGCATCTTTGGTGAAGCCGTAAGTTCTTTTGGCGCCTTTTTCAGTGGCCCCGCAGCGTGCTGCCACGTCGCGCCTCGCCATCTCCGCAGATTTCTCCTAAGGATTTCTCCGCTCACACGTTATCCCCCTCGAAGGCCCGACCCAGTCGGACTCATGAACGAACCGGAAGCGAGCAACGCGGATTGGCTCCACGCCGCCCACCAGCGGCACGGCCCCGCTTTGTCCCGCTACGCCGCCAGCATCGTCGGCGATGCGGACCGCGCCCGTGACGTGGTGCAGGATGTCTTCCTGCGCCTCTGGCAGGAAGACCCTGCCCGGCTCAACGGCTGTTTGGTCGAGTGGCTCTTCACCGTCTGCCGCCATCGCGCGCTGGACGTGCAACGGAAGGAACGCCGGATGACTGCTCTGACCGAAGTGGAACTGGACTCGCGCCCCGCCGACGGCCCCGCGCCGGATGCGCAGGCCGAGGCGGGCGAGACCGCCGGGCGCGCGTTGCGCCTGCTGGACGCGCTGCCGGAGAACCAGCGCGAGGTCGTGCGCCTGAAGTTTCAGGCTGGCCTCAGCTACGCGGAAATCAGCCGCGTCACCGGCCACTCGGTCAGCAACGTCGGCTTCCTCCTGCACACGGCGCTCAAAAGCCTGCGGCAGCAAATGCAACGCGAAGAGAAATGAAACCACGGATGAACACCGATGAACACGGATGGGATGGCCACGAAAGTGCGCAAAGAGCGCAGAGGAACTCTTCCCTGCGACTTACTTTGAGTTCTTTGCGTCCTCTCGCGGCATATGCCTTCTCCATCCGTGTGAATCCGTGTCCATCCGTGGTTAGCAATTCCAACTGGAGGCACCCATGAACCTCACACCTGACGACCCGAAACTGACCGCCTACGCCCTCGGCGAACTCGACGCATCGGAACGCGCCGCCGTCGAGGCCGCGCTGGCCCGCTCGCCCGGATGCCGCCGCGCCGTGGATGAAATCCGCGCGCTGGGCGGCGAACTGTCCAACGCCTTGGTCGCCGATGCGGCGACGGCGCTCTCGACTCTGCCGCTGCCCCGTGCCGGCGACTTGCAGTCGCCGTCCGCGACATCCAGCACACCCGACGGCGATTGCAAATCGCCGGCACTGGCCACCGTAGCGCGGACGCCCACGTCCGCAGCCGCAGCACTTGGCGACGCAACCAATGCGGACGTGGGCGTCCGCGCTCCAGCCGAGCTGCCGCCGGCCTCAAACATCATCTTCCTCCCGTGGCGGCAGTGGCGGACGGTGGGCTTGGCAGCGGCTGCGGCGGTCGTGATGGGGTTCATCGTGGCGAAGGTGTGGCAGCGGGAGCAGCCGAAGCCATTCGCGCGGCTGACCGAGCGCGTCCCCGCCCCGACGACGCGGACGCAAGAGCTGGAGAACTTGTCGCAGCGGCCCACGAATCAGGTGGCGCACGCGGCTATTCCACTCGTGCAAGGAACAGTGACCAACAGCACCATCACCGTGATTCGCACGAACGGTTCTACGGGCACGGTCTCGGTGAATTTCGATACCTCTGCTGGAGGGCAAGTGATTGTCGGTGACTTCACCAGTTTCGACACAGTCCCTCGGAATCGGGTCGCATCACAGAACGGAACCGTGACCTTCGCCGATGGCGAAACGGCGAAAACTTTTGCCGTTCCTTCCATTGCCTCCGACCCTTCCGCATCAGGTCGGTATTACCGTCTCGCCACCCCTGCGCCAACCACCCCCGGCCTAGTCGCTTTCGAGCCTGCCAAGGCCGTTCGCAAGGAAGAATTACGAACCGACTCCGAAGCCCTCATCCCCGGCGAGTCGCAGAGACACTGGTATTTCTCCCGCCTACAGCCCGGGTCGGCCGCCGCCTACCCGCGCTACGTGGAAAACCCCTTCACCCTCGTCGCCAGCGAGCCGTTGTCCACGTTCTCCACCGATGTGGACACCGCTTCCTACGCGAACGTCCGGCGCTTCCTGAACCAAAACCAACTCCCGCCGCGCGACGCCGTGCGCCTCGAGGAGCTGCTCAACTACTTCAGCTACGCCTACGCGCCCCCGACGGGCGACCAGCCGTTCGCCGCGCATCTCGAGGTGGCTGGCTGCCCGTGGGCGCCGGAACACCGGCTCCTCCGCGTGGGCTTGAAGGGCCGCGTGCTGAAAGAAGACCGCCGCCCGCCGAGCAACTTCGTCTTCCTCATTGACGTGAGCGGCTCGATGTCGCCCGCCGCGCGACTCCCGCTCATCAAACAGTCGCTCCGGCAACTCGTGAAGCGCATGACCGAGAACGACCGCGTGGGCATCGTGGTCTATGCCAGCGCCAGCGGCACCGTGCTGGAATCCACCTCCGCCGTGAACAAAGAGCTTATCCTCGCGGCCATTGACCGGCTGGAAGCGGGCGGCTCCACCAACGGCGGCGAGGGCATCCAGCGCGCCTACGACCTCGCCGTGGCGAACTTCATCAAGGGCGGCGTCAACCGCGTCCTCCTCTGCACGGATGGCGACTTCAACGTGGGCATCACCGACCGCAACCAGTTGCTCACGCTCATCTCCGACCGCGCCAAGAGCGGCGTCTTCCTCACCACGCTCGGCGTGGGCGACGACAACTTCAAAGACGCCACGCTCCAGCAGCTCGCCGACCGGGGCAACGGCAACTACCACTACCTCGACACCGCTGAGGAGGGCCACAAGGTGCTCGTCGAGCAGATGAACGCAACACTCGTGACCATCGCGAAGGACGTGAAGGTGCAAATCGAGTTCAACCCCGCGCACGCCGCCGCCTACCGGCTCATCGGCTACGAGAAACGCTTGCTCGCCAAGGAAGACTTCAACAACGACGCCAAGGACGCGGGGGAAATCGGCGCGGGCCACACGGTCACAGTATTATATGAGGTCGTCCCCGCTGGCGTCCCCGTGCGCGGCGCGGTGGACCCGCTCAAGTATCAGCCGAACGGGCAACCTACTGACCTCGCTGCGAAAGCTAGGAAAGAGCTTGAGGCTGAGCGCGCGAAGCTGGAGGCCGCGGTGGCTAACTCGGCTAAGGCTTTCAAACCTAATCACCCGAAGATGTTGGAACTAGCTAGCCAACTGGAGGAGCTGAACAAGAAGCTTGAACTGGCGAAGGGAAAAGCGATTAGCGGGGAACTCCTCACCCTTAAACTCCGCTACAAAGCCCCCGACGGTGACACTAGCAAGCTGCTGGAATTCCCGCTCACCGACAGCCGTGCGCCCTTCGCGCGGGCGAGCACGGACTTCAAGTTCGCCAGCGCCGTCGCGGAGTTCGGGATGCTCCTGAAAGACTCGCCGTTCAAAGGCACTGCCACCTTCGCCAGCGCCCTCGAGCATGCCCGCGAAGGCAAGGGCGACGACACCCACGGCTACCGCGCGGAGTTCATCAATCTTGTGGCCAAGGCGAAGGCGCTGAAGCCGTAGCGTGAGCCGGCGGGGCTTCCGGCTTTTCAAAGCCCCGTCCGTGGTGTTCACTCCGCGGACTTTATGAGCAAGACTGCTTTGTTGTTCGCGGGCCAGGGGGCGCAGACGGTGGGCATGGGCAAAGATCTGGCCGCCGCGTTTCCGGCCGCGCAGGCACTGTTCGACCGCGCCAACGCCGCACTCGGCTACGACCTTGCCGGGGTCTGCTTCAATGGTCCGGAAGCGGACCTGACCAAGACGGAGAACGCGCAGCCGGGCATCTTCCTCGTGAGCTGGATCGCGCTGGAGCTGCTCAAGGCCCGCGTGCCCGGTCTGAAGTTTGAAGCCACCGCCGGGCTATCGCTGGGCGAGTTCACGGCGCTCACGGCGGCGGGTGCGATGAGTTTCGAGGATGGCCTGCGCGTGGTGCGGTTGCGCGGGCGATTCATGCAGGAGGCGTGCGAGGTCACCAAGGGCGGCATGGCCGCCATCATCGGCCTCGACGAAGGCCCGACGCGCGAGGTCTGCGCCGAGGCGGGCGTGGAGCTGGCGAATCTTAATTGTCCCGGCCAGCTCGTCATCTCCGGCGAAGCGGAGAGGATCACCACGGCGTGCGAGCTGGCCAAGGCGCGTGGGGCCAAGCGCGCGTTGCCGCTGCCGGTGGCGGGGGCGTATCACTCGCGGCTCATGGCCAGCGCGCAGCCCAAGCTCCGCGAAGCGCTCGCGGGCATCTCGCTCGTAGCCTCCACCGTGCCGGTCATCGCCAATGTCACCGCCCAGCCGCATGGCACGCCGGCTGCCATCGTGGACACTGTTGTGGCGCAAGTCACCGCTTCGGTGCGCTGGGAGGAATCCGTCGGCTACCTGCTCGCGCAGGGTTTCACGCGCTTCATCGAGCTGGGACCGGGCACGGCGTTGACCGGTTTCATGAAGCGGATCGACAAGACCGCCCAGGTCCTCAATGTCGCCGACGGTGCGAGCCTGGAGGCGACCGCGCAGGCGCTCGGGGCATAGACCAGATTTGCCGCCGCGCAGGAGCTGGAAGCGCGCAACTGGAGGGCGGCCTTCTTTGCGAACTTTGGGTTCCTGGGCGGCCGATGTGCCGTGTTCACCAGCCGCAACCATTCCGCCATCGCCGCCGGGCTGTTCTGCTGCATCCTGTTCTGGGGGGCCAACAATACCGGGGTGAAATACCTTGTGCGTGAGTGGCCGCCGGCGTGGATCGCGTGCAGCCGGATGTGGTGCGTGGGGGCGATTTTCTACCTGCTGCTGCGCTGGACGGACTGGTTTGGGGCGACTCACGCAATGACGCCCGCGCTGCGCCGGAGTGTCTGGCGGCGTTCCGGGCTGACCCTGGCGGTTTACGTCGGGGCGTTCACGGTTTCGCTCAAATTCACCTCGGCTTCGCACGTCGCCCTTTATCTCGGCACTTCGCCGGTGTGGGCGCTGCTGGCGGAGGGCGGCCCGCGGGCAACGGCCGAGTCGCTGCGGCGCTATGGGGCGGCGGCGTTGGCGCTGGGCGGACTGGTGCTGCTGTTCTGGCCCAAGCTGGAGGCCGGCGGCGGGGACTGGCGGGGCGACCTGCTGGCTTTGGGGGCGAGCTTCCTCTGGACGCTCTACGGCCGCCAGTGCCGTGAGCTGGCGCAAACGCTGAGCGGTGCGGAAATCACCGCCGCCACCATGTGGCGCGCGGCGGCATGGCTGACGCCGGCGGCCGTGTGGGAGGTGGCGCGCGGGGGGCTGGTCTTCTCGTGGCCGGTGCTGGGGGTGCAGGCGTATTGCACGGTGTTCGGCGGCGTGATCGCCTTCGCGCTTTACAACAACGCCCTGCGCCACTGGCCAGTGAGCCAGGTGTTTCTCTTCAGCAACCTGATTCCCGCGAGCACGATGGTGTGGGCGTGGCTGCTTTTGGGGGAGCCGGTGACCCGAACTTTTTGGCTGGCGATGGCTTTGGTGGTGGCGGGCGTGGCGCTGGGGCAGTTCAGGCGAACGCCCCGTGCGACCGACCCATGCCCCACGCCCAACGAGTAAGCCTCGTTGCGCTGCGGCCTAGGCGGCGGCGGGGGCGGGCAACCCAAAACCCAGCTGCTCCGCCAACCGGTGGGACCGCACTCCGTAGTGACCGGCCAGGTCACGCACCCGGTCTGCGAGTTGGTCAATGTGTCCGCGCCGCCGGCGTTTCATCGCCGTGATCATGAGGTTCTTGGCCGTGTGCTCGGTGGAGATGAACTCGAAGACCTTCGTATCATAGCCAGCCCATTCCAGCAGCGCAGCACGGAGCGCATCGGTCACAAATTCAGCCTCACGTTCCAGCAAAATGCCGTGGCGCAGGGCGGGCGCGAGCATGGTAGGCGGCACGATCTGCGGGCGCAGCTCCTTGTGGCAGCAGGGAGAGACGACCAGCATCCGTGCGCCGGCGGCGATGCCCCGGGCAAGCGCGTCATCCGTGGCCGTGTCACAGGCGTGCAGGGCGATGAGGACATCCGCCATTTCCAGTGGCGTGGTGGCGATTGAACCGGCCTGGAAGTGCAGGCGCGGGAAACCGCAGCCCAGCGCGATGCGGTTGCCCTCCGCGACCAAGTCGCTGCGCTGTTCGATGCCGGTGACATGACTTCCGGGGAAGTTCATCTGTTCCAGCAGGGCGCTGGTCGCGAAGGTGAGGTAGCCCTTGCCGCAGCCCATGTCCACGACGGTCAGGGGGCGGTTCACCAGCATGGTCTCTGAGCGGTTTTCTTCGAGCAGTTGTGCGATGCGCTGCGCGCGCCGCCGGGTGCGGCCGGTGGGGCGTTCGGCGTTCGGGTCGGCCATGGGCGGGACGGGTGCGCCGTGGGCGAACGCCTCCGCCAGGAGCGGACGGAGCACTTCGATGAACTGGTTGATCTGCCGGAACTTGGCCCCCATCGCCTCCCGCACGGTGCCGTCCGGGTTGGCCACGCCCAACTCGCGCAGCCAGGGCTCGGTGGAAAGGATGCTGCGCGGCTTGGCGCGGTCGTGCTCCAGCGAGGGCGGGGCGTCGTGAACGGGCTTGCCGGTGTTGAGCCGCAGGGCGCCGTCGGGGCGCACGGCCAACTCGACCGCCTCGCCGGTGGTGAACAGGTTGGCCGTGGCAAAGCCGCCGTCCAGCCGCCGGATGATTTCCTCCTGTGCCTCGTCCGGCTCGAGGTTCTTCATGATGTCGCGGTTCGCGAATCGATACGTGAAGGCCAGCCGCAGGCCGGCCTTGAGCTGCACGGGCCGGATGAAGATGTTGTGCAGGCCCGGCTCAACCTGACGGGGCCCGCCAAGCGTCAGCTTGACGAATGAGCCGTCCATCACCGAACGGCGGAAGCGGGAGAGGAATTGTTCGAGGTTCTCGGCAGCCATGAGCGGATCCGCCGCCAAAAGGCGTGCGGCTTGCACGGCTGCTTGTTACACCTTGCCGCGATGAAATTGAAGCACGGACTCCACCTCGCTTACTGCACCAACATTCACCGGGGCGAATCGTGGCCGCAGACCTTCGAGTCCCTCCAGAAATACGTGCTGGCCGTGCGCGACCGGTTGGACTCCAAGGCACCCTACGCGATCGGCCTGCGGCTGGGCGTGGACGCCGCGCGAGAACTGGCGGAGCCTGCCACGCTCGCGGGTTTTCGCCGCTGGCTGGAACGGGAGAACTGCTACGTCTTCACCGTGAACGGCTTTCCCTACGGCCGCTTCCACGGCACGCGCGTGAAGGAGCAGGTCTATGCGCCGGACTGGACCACGCCAGAGCGCCTTGCCTACACGAACCTGCTCTTCGACCTGCTGGGCGAAATCGTCCCGCCCGGCGTCGAGGGCAGCGTCAGCACCGTGCCCGTGTCCTTCAAGGAATTCATCCAGGCACCGCAGCAGGTGCGCGCGGCGCGGGAAAACCTTTGGAAATGCGTGGAGCACATCGAGCGTGTCTCGCGGCGCACGGGCAAGCCGTTGCATCTGGGGCTGGAGCCGGAGCCGTTGTGCTATTTGGAAACGAGCGCGGAAGCCGTCGCGTTCATCGAGCAGATGCGCGCCGACCGGCCCGGCGATCTCCGCCTCGACGAGCACCTGGGCGTGAACTACGACTGCTGCCATCTCGCCTTGCAATACGAGTCCCCCCGCGAGGCGCTGGGCCGGCTGCGCCAGCACAAGATCAAGGTCAGCAAGCTCCACCTCAGCAACGCTCTCAAGGTCAAGCCCACCGCCGAGGTGCGGCAGGCGCTCCGCGCCTTCGCCGACGAGGTTTACTTTCATCAGGTGCTCGCCCGCACTGCCGACGGCACCATCACCCGACACAAGGATCTGGAAGATGCGCTGGCGCTGCACAACCGCCTGCCCCCCGCCGCCACCGACGAGTGGCGCATCCATTTCCACATCCCGCTGCACTGCCCGCCAACGTCGATTTTCAGCACGACGGCCGACCATGTGCAGGGCGTCATGGACGTGCTTCGGGAAATCCCCGCGCTTTGCTCGCACCTCGAAATGGAGACCTACACCTGGGAGGTCATGCCGGCGGAAATGAAGAAGCGCAACGTCGTGGACCAGCTCGTGGACGAGTATCGCTGGACCATCGGCGAGCTGGCCAAGCGCGACCTCGCCTGAGACTCCGGCTTCACGCCATCACGCCCCGCACCACCTCGCCCTTTACGTCGGTCAGGCGAAAATCGCGGCCGGCGTAGCGGAACGTGAGCTTCTCGTGGTTCAGGCCGAGCAGGTGCAAGATTGTCGCGTGCAGGTCGTGGATGCTCACCTTGTCCTGCACGGCTTCCGCGCCGTGTTCGTCAGTTGAGCCGTAGCTCGTGCCGCCCTTGGCCCCGCCGCCGGCCAGCCAGAGGGTAAAACCCTTGTTGTTGTGGTCGCGTCCGTCGTTGCCCTGCGCGTAGGGCGTGCGGCCAAACTCGCCACCCCAGATGATGAGCGTGTCCTTCAGCAGGCCGCGTTGCTTCAGGTCCGTGAGCAGGCCGGCGATGGGTTTGTCCACGGCGCCACAACTCCGAGCCAGCGCGCCGGAGAGATTGAAGTGGTGGTCCCAATTGCCGGCCCCGACTTCCACGAAGCGCACGCCTGCCTCGATGAAACGCCGGGCCATGAGGCATTTCCGGCCGAAGTCATCCGTGTCCCGGTCGCCGATGCCGTAGTGCTTCTTCGTCGCGTCCGTCTCCTTGTTCAAGTCCAGCACGGCGGGCATCTGGCTCTGCATCTTGAAGGCCAGCTCGAAGCTTTCGATGACGCCCTCGACCTCCGCGTTCTGGGGGTCGCGCGTGAGCGCCTCGCGATTGAGGGTCTGAATCAAGTCGAGTTCCAGCCGTTGCGCCTGCGGCGTGCCGGGCGGCTGGAGGTTCTTTACCTGTGCCTGCGTGCCGCCAAAGCGCCCGCCGCTGCCGATGCGCGTGCCCTGGTAAATCGCGGGCAGGAAGGCGCTGCCGTAGTTCTGCGCGCCGCCGACGTTGTTGGGCGGGCCAATGGTGATGAAGCCGGGCAGGTTCTCGTTTTCCGTCCCCAGCCCATAGGTCGCCCACGCGCCCAGCGACGGCCGCACGAACTGCGACGTGCCCGTGTGCAGCCGCAGGAACGCCTGTGGGTGCGCCGGCAAATCCGTCTGCATGGAGCGGATGAGCGCGAGGTCGTCCGCGTGCTGGGCGACGTTCGGGAAGAGGTCGGAAATCCACAGGCCGGACTGGCCGCGTTGCTTGAATTCGGCTTTCGGCGCGAGCCACGTGCTGCCAGGCCGCGAGCCGGGCTTGCCGTCATCGGCGATGAGCTTGGGCTTGTAGTCGAAGGTGTCCACGTGCGACGGCCCGCCGCTCATGCACAGGAAGATGACGCGCTTGGCGCGGGCCGTGAAATGCGGCTGCTTCGGCGCGAGCGGCTTGTCAGCTGCGGCGGCGTTCAAACGGTTCGCCAGCGCAGAGAAGGCCAGCCAGCCGAAGCCGCAGGAAATGGAACTCAGCGCGGCGCGACGCGGCAAAGACGGAGCGAACTGCTGGCACGGGAAGGAAGAGAACGGATTCATACGATGGTGGCGGCAGGTGATTTGGAGTGAAGAGAGTTGCCACACAGATTGAGGGCGGAACACAGATGAAGAGTTGTTCCTCTTCTCTGCCATCTGTGTTCCGCCCTCAATCTGTGTGGTTCTTGCATGGCGTTCTCAGTTGAGTTGGCGGAACTCCGCGCTCGCGAACAGCGCGCGGCAGTAGCTGGTCCACGCGGCCGCTTGCAGGGCCGGGCTGGCGGGCTTGCCGCCAGTGAACTTCGTGAAGAAATCCTGCGCGGCCTTGAGCTCGTTCGCCGTGGGCGGGCGCGTAAGGGTGAGCCAGTAGGCCACGTTCACGCGCTCCTTGAGCTGCGCCGCTTCGTCCGCGCTCACGCCGCTGGACTGCCAGCGCAGCAGCCGGTTCGCGAGCGAACCAGCCTGGTCCGCGACGAACAGGCTGTTCAAAAGGAACAGCGCCTGCGCGGGGACGCTCGTGCTCTCGCGCTTGCCCGTGACCAAACTCGCGTCGGGGAAGTCGAACAGCTCCAGCATCTCCGGCTCCCGGTCGCGCACGATGGGCAGATAGACGGAGCGGTGCGTGGTGTCGGCGTTGAGCTGCGCGTCGGACAACCCAGCCATGAGGTTTGGCCCATCCATCGGCCTGTCTCCAAAAGTGAGCAGGACGGAGCCGACGGGTGGTTTCAGGTCGAGGCGGCCGGCGGCGTGCAGCATCGCGTCGCGCGTGCCCTCGGCGTCGAGGCGGCGCGGCGACATGCGCCACTGGAGGCGGTTCTCCGGGTCGGCGGTGTGGTTCTTCTCATCGTAGGCGGTGGACAATTGGTAGGCGCGGCTCAACACGATTTCGCGGATGAGCTGCTTCGTGCTCCACCCGTTCTCCATGAAACGCACCGCCAGCGTGTCGAGCAGCGCCTGATTGCTTGGTTTGCCGCCCGTGGTGCCGAAGTTGTCCGGCGAGTTCACCAACCCCTCGCCGAAGAGCCAGCCCCAGACGCGGTTGACCCATACGCGCGCGGTGAGTGGGTTGCCGGCGGCGGTGAGCCACTCGGCCAACTCCTTGCGGCCGCTCGCGTAGGTCGGGATGCGCGGCGGCGTGCCGTGCGTGAGGGCGGCGGGGAAGGCGCGCGCCACTTTCTCGGCGGGCTTGCTGGCGTCGCCGCGCGTGTAAAGCGCGGAGTCCGCTATGGCGCTGAACTCATCCGGCCTCGCACCCCCGATGCGCCCTTCAGCAAAGCGGCGGAAGTTTGCCATCTTCTCCGCGGTCTGCGTGCGCGGCAGGTCCTGCACGCCCATCGAGAGCGCCTTCTCCTCGCCGGTCGTGGCGTCGTATTGCTTCAGCCGCGATTCAAGCTGGCCGGTCTCCTGGAGCAGGCGAAGGCGGTCGAGCGTGCGGCGCGGGTCGTTGTCCGGCTGCGGCCCCTTGCCCTTCTGGCCCGGCGCGGGCGTGAACAGGTCGCGCAACTCCGCGCGCTTGTCCGCAAGTTGCTTCTCCACCCGCGCGCGTTCCTCGCGGCTCATGTTCCGCCCGAGCGTCGGAGCGTTGGCCCCCTTCGGCAGCTCAAACAGCTCGGTCGGTCGCCGGTTCTGCACGCCCTGCGTGGTGCCGTAGCGCGTGTCGGTGGAGAGGAAGATTCCGGCGAGCGCGTAGTAGTCCTTCTGCGAGATGGGGTCGAACTTGTGGTCGTGGCAGCGCGCGCAGGCAATGGTGGAGCCGAGGAACGCCTGCGAAAGCGTGTCAATCTGCTCGTCCGCCGTGTCGAGGTAGAACAGCTTGGGATTCTGCTCGTTCAAGCCGCGCGGGCCGATGGCAAGAAACCCGGTGGCCACCAACTGCTCGGCTTTCTGCTTGTCCGACGAGGACGGCAGCAAGTCGCCCGCGACCTGCTCGCGCACGAAGCGGTCGTAGGGCTTGTCCGCGTTGAAGGCGGCGATGACATAGTCGCGATAGCGCCATGCGTGCGGGTAAGCGGTGTTCACGTCCTTGCCGGTGGACTCGGCGTAGCGCGCCACGTCGAGCCAGTGCCGGCCCCAGCGCTCGCCGAACTGCGGCGATGCGAGCAGCCGGTCTACGGCGTTAGCAAACGGGTCGGCGGACTTGTCGTCGAGGAAGGCGTTGACCTCGTCGAAGGTCGGCGGCAGGCCGGTCAGGTCGAAGTAAACGCGGCGCAGCAGCGTGAGCTTGCCTGAGTCCGCGACGGGCGCGAGCCCCTCGGCCTCCAGCTTCGCGAGCACGAAGCGGTCAATGTCCGTCTTCGGCCACGCGGTGTTCTTCACGGCGGGCACGGGCGATTTCTTCGGCGGCTGGTAAGCCCAGTGGTCTTTCGCCTTCGAGCCATCGTATTCCTTCTTTGCCAACGCGCTGCCCGTGCGCGGGTCGGCGGCGCCGGTTTGAATCCAGCGCTCGAAGTCCTTGATGACGGAGTCAGAAAGTTTCCCGCCGTCCTTCTCCGGCGGCATCTGCAGGTCGTTCTTCGTGTAGCGGATGGCTTCGAGCAGGAGCGACTTGGCGGGGTTGCCGGGCACGACGGCCGCGCCGCTGTCACCGCCCTTGCGCGTGCTCTCGCGCGTGTCGAGTGCGAGGCCGCCCTTGATTTTGTTGCCTTCGCCGGTGGCGTGGCACTTGTAGCACTTCTCCGCGAGCACCGGGCGAATCTTGGACTCAAAGAACGCCAACTCCTCCGGCGAGGCGGGGCGCTCGGGCGCCTTTCCTGAGGGCGCGGACTTGGGCGACGCAAACTGGGGCTGCGCTGATGCGTTGTCGACGGGACGCGGGCCACCCGGCGCGAGGGCTGCGATCTCGTTGAACTCAGCCAGATTCAGTAAGCCGTCCCGGTTCTTGTCGAGCAACGCGAACGAGGTGTCGGCCAGTTCGCGCTGATCGCGGAAGCGCGGAGAGCGCGCGAACTCTGCCTTGTCCACCTTGCCGTCGCGGTTCGTGTCGAGGAAGCGGAACGCCGTGGCCGGATCTGGCGGTCCGCCTGCGCCGGCGCCCTTCTTGCCGGGGGGCTGCTGGGCAAGCACCACAGCGGCAAGTCCGAGCAACAGGGGAACTGTCCAAAGCAGCTTTTTCATGGCGGGCAGGAAATCGAACTCAGCACAACACTGACGACGTCGGGCGATGCTGGCGGTTACTGGGTTTTCGCGCTCGGCGCAAACTCCCCAGGCCGGGGTAGCCCATCCAAGATCAGGCGCATCAGTTCCCGCTCCTGAAAGCGGCGCGGGGCCTCGGCGAACTGCACGATGAGGAGTCTCTGTGACGGGACGATGTAGAGCTTTTGCTTGCCTGCGCCGGCGGCCATCACGAGGTCGCGCGGACGTTCCCCTGAGGCGTTGAGCCAGAAGGTGAGTCCGTAGGTCGGGTGCGCCTGCGTGCCTTGGAAGCATTCGGCGAGAAGTTTCTCCGATACGAGTTGTTTGCCGTCCCACGACCCGCGGTTCAGCACGAACAACCCAAACTTCGCCCACTCGCGCGCGGTGAGTTGCGCGCCGGACGGGAGGTGCGGATTGCCGTCGGCGTCCTTGCGCCAGGAAGATGGCTTCAAGCCGATGGGGTCGAGCAGGCGACGCTTCAGGTAGCCTTCAACGGTTTCCTTGCGCGGTGCCAGCTTGCGGCGGAGCAGTTCGCCGAAACACTGGAACGGCACCGGGCCATACTGAAACTTCTCGCCGGGCGGGAACTTTGCCTCCGCAAGCCGCACCGCCTCCTTGTAACCGGGCACGTCACCGACTTCACCGCCCGCGATGCCGCTGGTCAGGGTGAGCAGCTGGCGGATGGTGATACGGGCCTTGCGCTCGTCGGCCTTCCACTCCGTCAGCGTGTCCGCGACCTTCTCGTCGAGCTTCAGCAGGCCATCCTCCACCGCCATGACCGCGAGCACGCCGACGAAGCTCTTCGTGCCGCTGGCGAGCCGATGCGGGTCATCACGCCGGTGGCCGTTCAGGTATTCCTCGAAGAGCAGTTGGCTGTCGCGATACACGAGCAACGCGTGGCCGTTGCAGGAGCGCAGGTAGTCAGCGGCACGTTGAAAAGGGTTGGCTGCGGTCTCGCTCCTCGGCTCGGTCTGAGCATGCGCAACATCCCCGAACGCTAACGCAAGCGCGACGGCGACACAGGCGGCAGTCAGCGGGTTCATGGTGCTTGCATTGAGGCAACCATGCGCGTCCATTACGGGACTGGCAATCCGATTTCATCTGATCAGCCAGCGATCAGCGGGCGAGCCAGAGCGCAGGAGAATCCGTCAGCTTGGTGAGCAGGCACGCGTCGGCGGCGGGGAATTCGTAATTCCGCAAGGAATCCCGAGCGACCCACGCCACGGCTTGGCAGCCGAGGGCCCGTGGTTCAGCGACCGGGTCCGCCAACGTGCAGCGGAAGAACCGGAGGTGAACGGTCTTCTCCGGGTAAGCGTGAGTGATGCGTTCGATTTCCTCACGGACACATACGTCCACGCCCAGTTCCTCCTGAAGTTCGCGGCGCAGGCAGTCCTCGAAGGTTTCTCCTGGCTCGCGCTTGCCGCCGGGAAATTCCCACAGGCCCGCGAGGTGCCCGCCGGCGGGGCGTTGCGTGATGAGGAGTTGTCCGGCGCGAAAGACGAGGCCGGCTGACACCTCTATGACCGCCGCCGGTTGGGGAACGCCAGAACGAAGACCGTGATTGGATGGCTTCATCCTGAACCTTGGTCCAGCCACAGCTGGTCACCGCCCGACGCTCTTGTATACCCAACCCAGTTTCTCCATTTCGGCGGGGTCGAACAGATTGCGTCCGTCGAACAGGATCGGGTGCGTCATGGAATGGCGGGCGCGGTCAAGGTTGAGTTGCTTGAACTCCGGCCATTCGGTCGCGACCACGACGGCGTCGCAGCCCTCGGCTACGTCGTTCATTTCGGTGACGTAGGTGATCGACTTGCCCGGGGGCAGGACGGCTTTGGCCTTGTCCATCGCCTTCGGGTCAAATACGCGGAGGGATGCACCCTCCTTGAGCAGCCGCTGGCAGAGATCAATGGCCGGCGACATGCGGACGTCGTCAGTGTTCTGCTTGAAGGCCAGGCCGAGCACGCCGATTTTCTTGTCCTTCAGCACCCAGAGCGTGTCGGTCATCTTCTTGAGGAAGCGCTCCATCTGGTCGGCGTTGATGTGCTGGACCTCCTTGAGGAGCTGGAAGTCGTAGCCAAGCTGGTCGGCGATCTTGATGAACGCACTCAGATCTTTGGGGAAGCATGAGCCGCCGAAGCCCAGACCGGCGTTGAGGAACCGGCGGCCGATGCGCGCATCCATGCCCATGCCGTTGGCGACCTCTTCGACGTTCGCGCCGCTGGCTTCACAAATGGTCGCGATGGCGTTGATGTATGAAATCTTGAGCGCGAGGAAGGAGTTCGCCGCGTGCTTGATCAACTCAGCGGAGTTGATGTCCGTGACGATGATCGGCGCGTTGAAGGGCGCATACAGCTCGCGCATCGCGGCGGCGGGCCGAGGCGATCCGACCCCCACGACGATGCGGTCGGGCTTCATCAGATCGTCCACGGCGAAACCTTCCCGCAGGAACTCCGGATTGCTCACGACATCGAATTCCACCTTGGCTTTGCAATAGCGCTTGATCGTTTCGGCTACCTTCTCGCCGGTCTTCACCGGCACCGTGCTCTTGTCCACCACGATCTTGTAGCTGGTCATCCCGGCGGCGATGTCCCGAGCGACGCGCTCGATGTAGGAGAGGTCGACTGAGCCGTCAGGTTGCGGCGGCGTCGGCACGGCGATGAAGATCACGTCGGACTTTTCAACGCCCTCGGTCGTGCTGCCCGTGAAGTGCAGCCGTCCGGCACCGACGTTGCGCTTCACCATTTCCTCGAGCCCCGGCTCATAGATGGGGATGCCGCCGGCCCGCAGCATCTCGACCTTCTTCAGGTCATTGTCCACGCAGATGACGTTGTGCCCGACTTCGGCGAAGCAGGCTCCGCTGACAAGGCCGACGTAACCCGTGCCGATGATAGTGAGTTTCATAGCTGAAGACCGACGAACCGAGTTGCCACAGTGCCCCGTATTCCGCCCGAAGCTTCACCGCCCTCGCCGCAGTTATTTCTTTGCGGGCGCGTTGGTGGCGGAGGGAACGACCACGGAGGATGCGCTGGTGGTTGATGAAAAACTGCCGGCGAGCTGGGGATGCTGGCGCAGCAGCAAATCACGGCGCATTTCCGCCTCCATTCGCCAAACCGTAACCGGCTTGGCCCGGGAGACTTCGTCGTAAAGCTTGAGCGCCTGATCGGGCTGCTTCTTTTGTTCGTGAAGCAGTCCCAGCGCGAGCCGGGCCGGGTGGGCCTCCGGTGCGCCGGCATGCTGGGCTAGCACCTGCTGGTAGGAGGCGATCGCCTTGTCCGTCTCGCCGGCCGCTTCCTGACACGCTGCCACGCCCATCAGGGCGACGGCCGCCATCGGGCTCGTGGCATTCGCAGCCAGAAACTGCTCAAAGCGGGTTTTCGCCTCGGCGGGCTTGCCTTCGGAGAAGAACCGGTCGGCGGCGAACAGCAGGGCGCGGTTGGCGGCGGGAGTGCCGGCATGCTGCTCGGCGACCTTGAGATACTCCCCGGCGCTGGGCGGGGTCTGCTTCCCATTGCGGTCGGCCGGTTTGTGCAAGGACGCGAGGGCGGAGTTGGCCTCGGCCTCCTTGCCCGCGCGGACGTGCTTGTAGGTGAAGGCGGCGAGCCACACTGCGAGTGCGGCGGCCCCGGCGTAGGCTAGCTGGGCCTTGTGGGTCTCAAACCACGCCAAGGCTTCGATCTGCCAGTTGGATTGCGTTTCTTCCGGTTGCACAATTAAGGGCGCGCATCTTCCGAGGGGGCCTCAAAAACGCAAGCCCAAAGCTCGCGTTCACGCTGCTTTGAAGTCCACCTGCTTGATGGCAGTCGGGACCAGCCTGGCCTTTGCCTGCGCGACCGTGTTTTCCACGGTCAGGCCGTATTTGTTCCGCAGGTAGTCCACGGTGCTGGCGTGCTCGATGAACTGGTCCGGCCAGCCGATGCGGACCACCGGTGTGGTGATGCGTTGGTCGGCCAGGTGCTCCACGACCGCGCTCCCGTAACCGCCCATGAGAACATGATCCTCCAGGGTGATGACGAGGTCGGCGCCCCGGCTGAAAAACTCGTGGGTGCCGGCATCAATCGGCTTGGTCCAGCGTGGGTTGATGACGGCCACATCAAAGCCCTCCGCGGCGAGCTGGTCTGCGGCCCGCTTGGCGATCGCATGCATTTGGCCGAGGCCGAAGAGCGCGACCTTCTTGCCGCCGTTCTGCGCGAAGTTGCGCGTGACCTCGGCCTTGCCCACTTCGAGCAGTGCAGGTGTTTCCTTGATGGGCACGCCTTCGCCGTTGCCGCGTGGGTAGCGGATGAAGGTAGGATGCTTCTGGAGGCTCGCGGTAAACATCATGTCGGCCAGCTCATCTTCGTCCTTCGGGGCCATCGCGATGACGTTGGGCAGGCAGCGCAGATAGCTGATGTCGAAGAGGCCGTGGTGCGTGGGGCCGTCGTTGGCGCTGAGGCCTGCGCGGTCCATGCAGAAGATCACCGGCAAGTCCTGCAAGCACACGTCGTGGTGGATACAGTCATAGGCGCGTTGGAGGAAGGTGGAGTAAATCGCTACGACCGGGTGGAAGCCCATCGTGGCCATGCCGGCGGCGAAGATGACGGCGTGTTCCTCGGCGATGCCCACATCGTAATAACGGCTGGGCAGGGCTTTTTCCAAATGCTTCAGCCCTGTGCCGGTGGGCATGGCGGCGGTGATGCCCACGAGCGTGGCGTCCTTTTGGCAGAGCTTCACGAGCGTGTGACCGAAGACATCCTGATAGGCCGGCGGCGTGCCGGGTTTGGCAGCGGGCGTCTCGCCAGTCGTAGCGCAATAAGGTCCGAGGCCGTGGAATTTTTCCGGGTGCTTGAGCGCGGCGTCAAAGCCCTTGCCCTTCTTGGTGAGCACATGCAGCACGATCGGCTGGTTGCAGCTCTTGGCGAACTCCAGTGCTTCGACCAGCAACGGGATGTCGTGGCCATCGATCGGTCCGAGATAACGCAAACCAAGCTCCTCGAAAATGAGGCTGCTGCCGAAACCGCCGCGTCCCTCGTCTTCACTGCTCGTGGGATTGTGCCGCAGGGTGAGCTCCTTCACCACGCCCTTCACGGCTTCCTCGACCTTCTGGCCCAGTTTGTAGGTGATCTCGCCGCGCGGCGTCCGGCGCATGAACGCCTCGAAGTCCTTCTGAAGCTGGTTGTAGGTGGGGTTGGTGATGAGCTTGTTGAGGTAGCCGGAAATCGCGCCGACGTTTTTGGCGATCGACCACTCGTTATCGTTGAGGATGCCGATGAACTTCTTGGTCGTGTGCGCGATGTTGTTGAGCGCCTCGAACGAAACGCCGTTGGTCAGCGCGGCGTCGCCGAAGACGCAGACAACGTGCTCGTCGCCCTTGCGCTGGTCGCGCGCGGCGCACATGCCCAGCGCGGCGGAAAGCGCCGTGCCCGCGTGGCCCGCGCCGAAGCTGTCGTGCTCGGACTCGCTGCGGAGCGCGAAGCCGTTCAGGCCATCGGTCTGGCGGATGGTGTGAAAGCGGTTCTTCCGGCCCGTGAGCAGCTTGTGGACATACACCTGATGGCTCACATCCCAGACGAACTTGTCCTTCGGCGTGCTGAACACCCGGTGCATGGCGATGGTGAGCTCCACCACGCCGAGATTCGGGCCGAGGTGGCCACCGGCCTTGGCGAGCTTGGTGATAAGCTCCTCGCGGATGTCCTCCGCGAGCGCCGTCAATTGCTCCGGGGTGAGTTTCTTCACATGTTCCGGGCTGTCCACCATATCGAGATATCGGCTCATATTTACCGAGCGTAAGCTAATGTGTATGGCGCCGGAAACGCAAGGCCGCGCATTAGCGCCCTGGCCGGCCTTGCGCCGGCCGCCGTTCGCCGGCTTAATCCTGCCGTGCCAAAAACCCCGGTCATCCTCTACGCCACGATGGTGCCCACCCCGATGGGCTCCTTCCGGGCGCACTTCTCGGCGGACGGGTTGGCGCGGCTGGACTTCCCGCCCTCGGCCGCGGATGCCGATCCGGCATTGCCCGCACTTTTCCGCACGTGGGCGGGCCTTACTGCCGCGGCACTTCGCCATGCGCTTGAACCAAAATCCGGCGGGCAACCTCCGCCGCTGCCGCCGCTCGACCTCTCCGGCGGCACGAAGTTTCGCCGCCGTGCATGGGAGGAGCTCCGTCGCATCCCGCGCGGCGCGACGCGCAGCTACGGGGAAATCGCGGAGGAACTCGGCAAACGGCGGGCGGCCCGGGCCGTCGGCGGCGCGTGCGGGGCGAATCCGATTCCCGTGCTCATCCCGTGTCACCGTGTGCTTGCGGCCAATGGCGGCCTCGGCGGCTTCTCCGGCGGACTGGAGTGGAAGCGCCGGCTGCTGGCGATCGAGGGAGTGCTGCTGACGTGATCGATATCGGCATATGAGTAACTCAGTATGGGTGGAATGCGCAACGAGAGCACACAGGTGTCTGGTTATTATTGAATCGTGGGCGGCGGCGATTTTCAGCGCCTTCATGAGCCTTTTTTACGCCCTGATGTTGCCGATGGCCACGTGGGTAGTCTTCTCCGAAGCACAGAGCGATGCCGGGTGGGTCTTTTGTTGCGCAATGATGCTCTCCGTCGGAACCCTGGAGTTGTTTGCAATCGGCTGGTCTCTGGATTGCCTTCGGAATAAGCTTCATCCTGTGGGCTTTTCCGTCGCCCTTATGCAACCTCGATGGAAATGGGGCCTTCGTTACCCGATCTCCCTTTGGTGGAGCATCAAGTTCTTGAGTGGCATCCTGATTCTCATCGTGTTTCACGTGGGGTTCGCCAGCGAGGAGGGATTTGGGAAAAGCTGGGGCGCTTTTTGGCCACTGGCCTTCGTTATGATCCAGATGCACCTCACGTTTGGCAGTCTCATGCTCGCGCTAGGCTGCTTTGCGAGCCACGAGAGGCTTGCCAGCATCTGGAAGAAGCGGTTCAAGATCGAGCTCGCCATCGCCGCCGCCGCTGCGGTTCTCAAATTGCTGGCTTCACCACCCGGGTGAATGGCGACGTGCGCGCCTCCTTATCACTTCGCCGCCTTGAGGAAGGCCAGCAAGTCCGCCAACTCCTGCCGCGTCAGCGCCTGCTCCAGACCGTCGGGCATCAGCGAGACTTTGCCAGGGCGCATTTCCACCACATCCGCGCAGGCGATGCGCGCCTCGGTTTCGGGTCCGTTGGCCAGAATGACTTCGTCCGGCGCGTCCTTCCGCACGATGCCGGACACGTCCTCGCCGCCCTTCACCACCACGGTGAACGGCTCGTAACTCCGCACGAAGCTCGCGCTCGGCAGGATGATGCTCTCCAGCAAATCCATCTCCGTCCGCACCTGCCCGATGCGCGTAAGGTCCGGCCCCAGCTTGCCGCCGCGATAGCCGATGGCGTGGCAACTGAAGCACGCCGCCTTCTGGCTGTTGAAGACCACCATCCCGCGCGCGATGTCGCCGCCCGTGAGCGTGGGCAACAGCGACTCCAAGTGCGCGCGCTGTTTGCCCGCGTCGGCGTTCAGCGAGGCGAGCAACTCCGCGCCCGCGTCCTGCACGGGCTTGGGATACTTCGCGAGCAGCGGCTTGAGTAAATCCACGCGCAGGCCGCGCAGGCCGGTCGAGTCCTTCAGCGCCGCGACGAGCTTCAAGCCCAGCGCCTCGTTCGGCGACTTGTCGAAGGCCAGCAACAGCTTCGGCGCGTCCAGTGGTGAAATGGCTTTCATCGTGTCCGCCAACGCGAGCTGCTGCGCGCCGGTCAATTTGGCCTTCGCCAAAACGCCCGCTGCCGCACTGCGGGTGAGGACTAGCTGTTTGGGGAGGACGGCATCGGTCAAAAAATCAAAGAGCCTCGCGTCCACGCTCGCAAGCCCGCCGGGAATCGCCGCGAGCGCCTCGACGCGAACGTCCGCTGGCGCTCCTGTGTTCCGCCCGACATGGCCGAGCGCTTCCGCGAGCGCGGCGTGGCCGCCCTTGGGCCACGGCAGCGCACGCGCGGTAAGCGCGGCCTGCCGCACGAGCGGTGCGCTGGTGTCGGCGAGCACCAGGGTCAGCTCATCCAGCCAGCGCTGCGGCGTGTCCTTCAAGCCGGCCCCGGCCATCGCGCGCAAGGCGATCAAGTGCGCCTCAGCCGAAAACGCGGCGCGGTCCCGGAGTGTGTCGGCGAGCAGCGATTGAATCACGGGTGCATTGGCCAGCCGCGGAAGAATGGCGGAAAGCTCACCCTGCTGTGTTTCGAGGTGTGCTTCCGCCAGTTTGGCACGTAGATGCCCGACCAACTCGCCCGCCCATTCGGGACGTCGGCTCCAAATTCCTACGATGGTTTCCTGTATGGCCCGACCGCCTGGTGATTCGCGCGAGGCAAAACGGAAAGGAACAACCAGATCGTCCACCCCCAGAGTCTTGTCGCCCATCTGGTCGCGAGCGGTGAGGCAGGCAGTCACCAGCACCGCCTCTGTGTCAAAGAGGCCAGTTCCGCAGGAACCAGTGACCTTCGCGTAAGCCTCTCGCAACGCGCCCGGCTGATCGACTTCCATCAGGGCGAAGGTCAGCGAATGAAGCAGCACGCGCCGGCCGGTTTCGCTTCCGGCAGGGCCGTTGGTGCGCCACCAGCTTGCCAGTTGCGTCGTTGAAAGCAGCGGCTTGAGCAGGTTGGTGGAGCCGAGTCGACCGGCAGTTTCCGCCGCGACACGCAAGAGCGCTGCGTTCGTGGAAGTTGAGTCGAGGAAGCTCTCGACCCGACCCACGGCGTTCGTGTCGCGCCAGAGGCTCACCACGTGGAGGGCGGCGTGACGGACGGCGGCGTCGGTATCGTTGAGCGCCGTGCGGACGGCCTCGCGCGCGGCAGGGCCGGGGATGCGGGCGAGGGACCACACGGCGGCGAGGCGCGTCTCCTCCGGGTAGCAGCCGACGTAAGTAGGCTCTGATTTCTGTTTCGAGTTTGGAGTTTGGAGTTTCGCGTTGGAAGTGAGCCTCCTGACGTCGGCTGCTACCAGCACGTCGCGCAACACTGGCAACGCGGATTCACCACGTTTGCCCAGTTCGTGCGTCACGCGTTGGCGCACGTAGAGGCGGTCGTCGGCGAGGAGTTTCGCGAGGTCGGCGGGGTTGAGGGCGGGCCAGTTCAGCTTGAGGCCGCGCGGGTCTTCACTTTTGGACATGCCCGCTTTGCGCACGCGGTAAATCGCGCCGAGCACGTCGGGCTTGGCGAGCTGCGAGGTGGGGCAACAGATTTTATACCAGCCGCCGGTGTCCACGATGAGGATGCTGCCATCGGCGTCTTCCAGCACGTCGGTCGGGTGGAAATCGAGGTGGTCGCTGGCAAGCAGGTCGGTGTCTCGCGTTTTGAAGGTCGCACCGTCGGGGAGGAGTTCGTGACGGACGACTTTGCGGAGGTTGAAGTAGCAGGCCAGCAGGTTGTCCGCCCAGTCCGCGCCGAGGACGCGCGAGCGATACATGGTGAGGCCGCACGGGGCGGATGCGCCGGAGTGGTGCAGCACGGGCATGAGGTCGCCGGTGCGCGGATGGCCGTCGAGGGCGGCTTGTTCCTTGCCATAGACGCCGCCGTAAATCGCGTGCAGTAGGCCGTCGCGCTTGCCGCCGCCGGGTTGGACGAAGGTGCAGCTCAGGAAGCGCTCGCCGGTCGAGTGGAACGCGACGCCGACGGGATTATCCATGCCGCCGGTCAGCACCGGTTCAATGCCCGAGCCGTCGGGCCGCGCGCGGAAGATGTGCGAGGCGCGCGTGACGAAAGGTTTTCCGTTCGGGAGCGTGTAGCGCTGCTCGGCGAACGCGCCCTTGGTCCAGTAAATCCAGCCGTCCGGGCCGAGGTAGGGGCCGTGCAGGTCGTTCGCGCAGCCGGTGAGCGTCTTGCCGTCGTGCCAGACCTCGCGCTTGTCGGCGACGCCGTCGCCGTCGGTGTCGGTGAGCTTCCAGATTTGCGGCGGCGCGGCGACGTAGAGCGAGCCGTCGTAGAACATCGCGCCCTCGGGGAACATCATCTTGTCCGCGAAGACGACCGACTTGTCGAAGCGCCCGTCACCGTCGGTGTCTTCGAGGCGGACGATGCGGTGGTCCTTGCGCTCGTATTGCGTCGGGCCTTTGTCGCTGGAGCCGGAGGAGTCGGTCGCGTAGAGCCGGCCCAGCTCATCGAACGCGATGGAAATGGGGCGATTCACCAACGGCGCGCGCGCGACCAGTTCGACCGTGAAGTCGTCGGGAAGGGTGAAGGTGTGGCCGTTGAGATTCGTTGTCGCGGCAGAGGCGGACAACGCCGCGCCCGCCGTCAGCACGAGGACAAGGGACTTGTTCATGGTGTCCGTTGATAGACGCGCACGTAGTCCACCAGCATTCGCTGCGGGAAGATGGTTTGCGCGTCGGGCGGCCCGGGCCAGTTGCCGCCGACGGACAGATTGAGCAGGAGGTAGAACGGCTGGTCGAACGGGGCGGGAAACGGGGCACCCTCACTGCGCCAGTTGGTTTGGGCTGAAAATATCTGGCCGTCCAGATACCAGCGGATGACCCCACGTTCCCATTCCAACGCGAAGATGTGAAAGTCATCCGCAAAGGTGCCCTGCCGCAGGGCAAAAGGTTTGCCCGCCGACTGCTGGCGCGGCCACTTGCCGCCGAAGTGAATCGTGCCGTGGACTTGATGCGGTTCGTGGCCGACAACTTCCGCGATGTCGATTTCACCGCTCGCCGCCCAACTGCCGTATTTGTCCATTGTGGGCAGCATCCAGATGGCGGGCCAGAGGCCGCGTCCGCGCGGAAGCTTCGCGCGCACCTCGACCCGGCAATAAGTCCAGTCCGCGCGATGCTTGGTGCGCAGGCGGCCCGAGGTGAACGCCCGCGTCTGGCCCGCGAGCGAGTAGGTTTCCTTCCGCGCTTCGATGACGAGCAAGCCATTCTCCAAGCGGACGTTCTCCGGGCGGTCGACAAAGTATTGCAGTTCGTTGTTGCCGCCGCCGTGCGCGTTTTCCTCCACGGCCCATTTGGTGAAGTCCAGCTTGGCCCCATCGAACTCATCGGCCCAGACGAGCTTCCACGGTGCGGGGGCAGCGGCGATGGCGGACGCGCCGGACAGCCACAGCAGCGCGAGAGCGAGGCGGAAAATCACACGCGGCAGGGTAGCCTTCGGCCTTTGCTTGGCAAGGTCGCTGCCCACCGTAAAAAACCGCTGACAAGCGCCGCCGGATTGCGTTCACTCACCGAGCTTTTGCGGTGCGCGGCGAACTCAGCCACGGGGGTTGACCGTCTGCGACGCTCCGCCCAGAGCCACTTTCAGATGCCTAAACGCACCGACATCCACACGGTCCTCATCATCGGCGCCGGCCCCATCATCATCGGGCAGGCGTGCGAGTTCGACTACTCCGGCACCCAAGCCTGCAAAGCCCTCAAGGAAGAAGGCTATCGCGTCGTCCTCGTGAACTCCAACCCGGCCACCATCATGACCGACCCGGAGTTCGCCGACCGCACCTACATCGAACCCATCACGCCCGAGTGCGTCGAAAAGATCATCCTCCGCGAGAAGGAGGAGATGAAGAAACTCGGCGCGACCGGCAAACTCGTCCTGCTCCCCACGCTGGGCGGCCAGACCGCGCTGAACACCGCGATGGCGCTGAACAAAAACGGTGCCCTCACCCGGCACGACGTGGAAATGATCGGTGCCAAACCCGAAGCCATCCACAAGGGCGAAGACCGCCTCGTCTTCAAGGAACTCATGCTGAAGATCGGCCTCGACGTGCCCATCTCCGGCGTTGCGCATAACATGGCCGAAGCCCGCGCCATCCAGGAGAAAATTGGCCGCTTCCCCGTCATCATCCGCCCCGCCTACACGCTCGGCGGCACCGGCGGCGGCATCGCTTACAACGGCGATGAGTTCGAGGAAATCGCCAAGCGCGGCATTGACCTCTCGCCCGTCAACGAAGTCCTCATCGAGGAATCCCTCCTCGGCTGGAAGGAATACGAAATGGAGGTCATGCGCGACAAGGCCGACAACTGCGTCATCATCTGCTCCATCGAGAACTTCGACCCGATGGGCGTCCACACCGGCGACAGCATCACCGTCGCGCCCATCCAGACGCTCACCGACAAGGAATACCAGATCATGCGCGACCAGAGCTTCGCCGTGATCCGTGCCGTCGGCGTCGAGACCGGCGGCAGCAACATCCAGTTCGGCGTCAGCCCGGAGAACGGCCGCATGGTCATCATCGAGATGAACCCGCGCGTCAGCCGGAGCTCCGCTCTGGCCTCCAAGGCGACGGGTTTCCCCATCGCGAAAATCGCCGCCAAACTCGCCGTCGGCTACCTGCTCGACGAGTTGAAGAACGACATCACGCGCGAAACCCCCGCGAGCTTCGAGCCGAGCATTGATTACGTCGTTACGAAGATCCCGCGCTTTGCCTTCGAGAAATTCCCGCAAGCCGACCCCACGCTCACCACGCAGATGAAAAGCGTCGGCGAAGCGATGGCCATCGGGCGCACGTTCAAGGAAAGCCTGCAAAAATGCCTGCGCTCGCTGGAGATCGGCCGCAGCGGCCTGGGCGGCGACGGCAAACCCTGGCGCATCGGCACGGAAGTCTATGGCGACCGCGACATCCTCCCGCGCGACGTCATCAGCCGCAAACTGAGCGTGCCCAACGCC
>Ga0172372_10000623_pt1 | contig 54525 bp, 64 predicted proteins | sample LakKiv5m_2_FD_114544 | JGI IMG/M metagenome (GOLD analysis project Ga0172372, IMG submission 114544) | Freshwater microbial communities from Kabuno Bay, South-Kivu, Congo - kab_092012_9.5m | ecosystem: Environmental > Aquatic > Freshwater > Lake | place: Democratic Republic of the Congo...
ACCCCGATCGCCATGGAGAAGGGGCTCCGTTTCGCCATCCGTGAGGGTGGCCGCACCGTCGGCGCCGGCGTCGTCGCCGACATCATCCAGTAGCGCCGTCGCGCGGACCGCGCCGGAGCGGCGCGGTTCGATCGTTCCCGGCTGCGGGTGCAAGAAACTCGCTTGCAGGATTCGTGCCACTCGGATAAGCGTGGCCGGCTTTTGCGTCCCCATCTCAGCGTCGGCAGGAGACCGTGGAAAACCAGCGTGGAGTAGCCCTCACCTTCATCATCGGCGCCATCGCCGCGGGCGTGCTCGTGCGCTCCGTGGTGTGGAGCACGATGCAGGCGATGGTATGGGAGGATCCGGCGTTGGCCGGGCCTTTCACGCTCTCCTGGTTGCTCGGTGTGCTTGGCGGCGTGATCGGGTTCTTCGCCATCATGCGTCACTCGACGTCCACGGCCTTCGTGGACGAGACCATCTCCGAGCTCCGCAAGGTCACCTGGCCTTCGCGGGACGAGACGATGGGGAACACCGGTGTCGTCGTCGGCGCCACCGTGTTCTTCGCGTTGCTCCTGGCGGTCTACGACTTCGCGTGGGCTGAGATCACCCAGTTGTTCCTCTACTCTTCCGGCTGATTCGCCCCGTTCGCGGGGTGAGCTGTCAGAGGTCGCTTTCCCATGGCCATGGCCTGGTACGTCGTTCACACCTACTCCGGCTTCGAGAACAAGGCGAAGCAGGCACTCGAGGAGCGCATCAAGCTCTTCGACCTCCGCTCGAAGTTCGGGCGCGTGCTCGTGCCCACGGAAGAGGTGGTCGAGGTCAAGAACGGCCAGAAGCGGACCACCACCCGCAAGTTCTTCCCCGGGTACATCCTCGTCGAGATGGAGATGGACAACCAGTCCTGGCACGTCGTCAAGGAGACCCCGAAGGTGACGGGCTTCGTGGGCGCCACCCGCAACCCCCCGCAGATCCGGGAGGAGGAAGTCCTCCGGCTCATGGGGCAGCTCGGTGGGGAGGAGGCGCGGCCGAAGCTGGCGCTCTCCTTCGAGCGCGGCGAAGAGGTGCGGGTGGTCGAAGGGCCGCTCTCGCCGATGACCGGCAAGGTCGAGGAAGTCGACACGGCGCGCGGTCGTCTGCGCATCACGGTCACCATTTTCGGACGGTCCAACCCGGTGTGGTTGGAGTTCTCCAAGGTCGAAAAGGTCGGGTAGTGCGCCCCTAGGGGCTGGAGTCAGGCCATGGCAAAGAAGGTCGTCAACCAGATCAAGCTGCAGATCGTGGGCGGGAAGGCAACCCCCTCTCCCCCGGTCGGGCCCGCGCTCGGCCAGGCCGGCGTGAACATCCCGATGTTCGTGAAGGAGTTCAACGCCCGCACCGCGCACATGGCGGCGGAGAACGTGGTGGTCCCGACCATCATCACCGTCTACAGCGACCGGTCGTTCACCTTCATCACCAAGCCGCCCCCCACGGCGGTCCTGCTGGTGAAGGCCGCGAAGGCGGAGAAGGGCTCCGGCGAGCCCAACAAGAAGAAGGTGGGCAGCGTCACGCGCGCCCAGGTCGAGGAGATCGCCAAGATCAAGCTCCCCGACATGAACACCACGAACCTCGCCGCCGCGATGCGGCAGGTCGAGGGGACCGCCCGCTCCATGGGCGTCGAGGTCAAGTAGCTTCAACCATCTTTGTGCCGGATTTCTGGGGGAGGAGCTCGCCACTCCGATGGACCCCGCCGGTACAGGATCCCACGCGTGCAGAACGGCGCCCGGCTGCGCGTGCGGTGGTCTCAGGGAGTGTGAATGGCAACAAGAGGCAAGCGTTGGAGGAACGTCCGCAAGGCGGTCGATCCCACGACGCGGTATTCGCTCGAGGCGGCGGTGGACCTGTTGAAGTCCTCTGCCGGCGCGAAGTTCGACGAGTCCGTCGACGTCGCGGTGCGCCTCGGCGTCGACCCCAAGCACGCGGATCAGATGGTCCGCGGCGCGTGCGCGCTGCCGCACGGCACCGGCAAGACGGTGCGCGTGCTGGTGTTCGCACAGGGGGACGCCGCTCGTGCCGCGAAGGACGCGGGTGCGGACTTCGTCGGAGCGGACGAGTTGATCGACAAGATCAACAACGAGGGCTGGACCGACTTCGACAAGGCGGTGGCCACGCGGGATCTCATGGGCAAGGTCGGCAAGCTCGGCCGTGTCCTCGGTCCCCGCGGCCTGATGCCGAACCCGAAGATCGGAACGGTCGTCGGTCCCGAGCAGATCGCGGAGACCGTCCGCGAGCTGAAGGGCGGCAAGATCGACTTCCGGGTCGAGAAGGCCGGCATCGTCCACGCCGCGGTCGGCAAGGCGTCCATGTCCGCGGAGGCGCTGCGGGCCAACGTGCTCGCGCTGGTGCAGCAGCTGCTGAAGCTGAAGCCCGCCACCGCCAAGGGCACCTACCTCAAGGGTGTCGCGATCTCCTCCACGATGGGCCCGGGCATCCGGGTCGACGTGAACGAGCTCGCGCGCCAGGCGGAGGCGTAGACCATGAACCGCACCGAAAAGTCCGCGCTCGTCGAAGCGCTCGGCGGGGTCGCCCGCAACACCCCGTTCATCGTGGTCACCGAGTACCGCGGAACGAAGGTGTCCGAGATCAACGGGCTCCGTCGTGAGCTCGAGAAGAACGGGATGTCCTACAAGGTCATGAAGAACACGCTGATCAAGCGTGCCTTCGCCGACGTGGGCGTCTCCGGGCTCGACGGTCAGCTCAAGGGCATGACCGGCGTGCTCTTCTCCGGCCCCGACGGGATCGCCTCGGCCCGCGTGCTGAAGGACCTCCTCAAGACCTACCCCACCGTCCAGGTGCGGGCCGGCTTCTTCGACGGCGGCTCCATCAGCGGCGACGCCGTGAAGATCGTGTCGGAGCTGCCCGGGAAGCCGGAGCTCCTCGCCCGCCTGCTCGGCACCATCGTCGAAGGGCCCCGCCAGCTCGTGCGCGTCATTGCCGCGCCCGGCCAGCAGCTCGTCACCGTGCTCAAGAACTACGAGAACAAGCTCTCCGAGGCCTCCTCGGCCTGACTGTCCGAGGCGTCTGCCTCACTCACCTACCCACGAACCATTCGGAGTTTCTAATGTCCCTCTCCCAGAACGACGTCGTCGACTACATCAAGAACCTCAAGCTCGCCGAGGTCAAGGCCCTCGTCGAGGCGCTGGAGAAGGAGCTCGGCGTGTCCGCCGCCGCCCCCGTGATGGCGATGGCCGCTGGCCCCGCCGCCGGTGGTGCCGCTGCCGCCGCCGCTCCCGTCGAGGAGCAGACCGAGTTCGACGTGATCCTCGCCGCCGCCGGCGACAAGAAGATCGACGTCATCAAGGTCGTCCGCCAGCTCACCAACCTCGGCCTCAAGGAAGCCAAGGACCTGGTCGAGGGCGCGCCCAAGCCGGTCAAGACCGCGGTGTCCAAGGACGACGCGGCCGCGGCCAAGAAGGCGCTCGAGGAAGTCGGCGCCAAGGTCGAGGTCAAGTAATCCCTTCCGGGGTCTTCCCGACCGGGGGCGGGCGAGGGATCGTCCGCCCCCAACCCAAGGCGACCTCTCTCCGGGGGGTCGCCTCGTGGCGCTGAGCATGCCTTCCCGGACCCCCCCTCCTTCGCGCGCGGGCCTCCCTGGTGGTGCCGCGCCTCTTCTCTTCCCGGTGGTGGAGCCCGTCGACGTCGACGTCGCCCCTGCCCCGCCTTTCGTCTGGAGCACCTGATGGCTGATCTGCTCGCGAACAATTTCAAGTTCCGGCGCTCCTTCTCCAAGACCCCGGTCGTCCCCGTGGACAACCTGATCTCGGTCCAGAAGGAGTCCTACGACCAGTTCCTCCAGGACGCCGTCCCCTCCGAGGAGCGCCTCAACATCGGCCTTCAGGCCGTGTTCAAGAGCGTGTTCCCCATCCGGGACTTCAGCGGCAAGGCGGAGCTGCAGTTCGTCTCGTACGAGCTCGAGCAGCCCAAGTACGACGTGGACGAGTGCCGCGAGCGCGGCATGACCTTCTCGGCGCCGCTCAAGGTGACCGTGCGCCTCGTGGTCTGGGAAGTGGACCCCGAGTCCGGCCGCCGGAAGGTCTACGACATGAAGGAGTCCGACGTTTACTTCGGCGAGATCCCGCTGATGACGGACAACGGCACCTTCATCGTGAACGGGACCGAGCGCGTCGTGGTGTCGCAGCTGCACCGCTCCCCCGGCATCTTCTTCGACGAGAATCCGTCCAAGACGGGCGGCGCCGGGAAGACCATCTTCTCCGCGCGCATCATCCCCAACCGCGGCTCCTGGATCGACTTCGAGTTCGACACCAAGGACATCCTCTACGTCCGCATCGACCGGCGCCGGAAGCTCCCGGCCACCGTGCTCCTGCGCGCGCTGGGCTACAACACCGAGGACCTCCTCAACCACTTCTACCAGCGTGAGCGGTACTTCAAGACCGCGGCGGGCTGGTCCAAGGAGTCGTCCACCGACCTGCTCCAGATCCAGGCCGCGGCGATGGACGTCACCCACCCCGAGACGGGGGAGGTGCTGGTCAAGAAGGGCGCCAAGTACGCCAAGCCGGCCCAGAAGAAGCTGAAGTCCGCCGGCCTGATGCGCGAGGTGGTGCAGCTGGTCGAGGGCAAGGAGAGCTCCGTCGAGGTGGGCATCGTGCCCGTGCCGGACGACGAGTTCATCGGCAAGGTCAGCGCCTACGACGTCGTGGACATGCAGACCGGCGAGATCCTCGTCGAGTGCAACGAGGAGATCTCCCGTGACCACGTCGCGCTCATGCTCGAGCGCGGGGTGGAGGACATCGAGGTCCTCTTCATCGACGGCAAGTTCGTCGGCTCCTTCCTCCGCGACACCCTCGCGGTGGACAAGATCGCCACCAAGGAGGAGGCGGTCATCGAGATCTACCGCCGGCTCCGCCCGGGCGATCCGCCCACCTACGACGCGGCTGACGCCCACTTCCACAACCTGTTCTTCAACGCCGAGCGCTACGACCTCTCCCAGGTCGGTCGCCTCAAGCTGAACCACAAGCTCGGCCTCGAGTACCCCCTCGATCAGATCACGCTGACCCGCGAGGACATCCTCAAGGTCGTCCAGTACCTGATCAACCTCAAGAACAAGAAGGGCGAGGTGGACGACATCGACCACCTCGGCAACCGCCGCGTGCGCGCGGTGGGAGAGCTGCTCGAGAACCAGTACCGCGTCGGCCTGGTGCGCATGGAGAAGGCGATCAAGGAGCGCATGTCGCTCTCCGAGATCGAGGCCCTCACGCCCGCGGACCTGATCAACGCGAAGCCGGTCTCCGCCGTGGTCAAGGAGTTCTTCGGGTCCTCCCAGCTCTCCCAGTTCATGGACCAGACGAACCCGCTCTCCGAGGTCACCCACAAGCGCCGTCTCTCGGCCCTCGGGCCGGGCGGTCTGACCCGCGAGCGCGCCGGCTTCGACGTCCGCGACGTGCACCCCACCCACTACGGTCGCATCTGCCCCATCGAGACGCCGGAAGGCCCGAACATCGGCCTCATCGCGTCGCTCTCGACCTACGCGCGGGTGAACCAGTACGGGTTCATCGAGTCGCCCTACCGGCTCCTGAAGGACGGCAAGGTCACCGACGACATCAAGTACTTCTCGGCGCTGGAAGAGGAGAACCACATCATCGCCCAGGCCACCACGGCCGCGGCCGGTGACGGCACCCTCTCCGAGTCCCTGGTGTCCGCCCGCAAGGACGGCGAGCCCTCGCTCGTCGCCCGCGAGCAGGTCACGCTCATGGACGTGTCGCCGAACCAGCTGGTGTCGGTCGCCGCCTCGCTCATCCCCTTCCTCGAGAACGACGACGCGAACCGCGCGCTCATGGGCTCGAACATGCAGCGCCAGGCGGTGCCGCTCATCCGTACCGAGGCCCCGCTCGTGGGCACCGGCATGGAGGGCACCGTGGCCCGCGACTCCGGCGTCACGACCACCGCGCGTCGCTCGGGCTGGGTCGACTACGTCGACGCCGGCCGGATCGTGGTCAAGTGCGACGACGAGACGGGCGAGGGCATCGGCGACGACGTCGACATCTACAACCTCACCAAGTTCACCCGCTCCAACCAGAACACCTGCATCAACCAGAAGCCGGTGGTGCGCGCGGGCGACCGCGTGGAGAAGGGTGCGGTCATCGCGGACGGCCCCGCCACCGACACCGGCGAGCTCGCGCTCGGCCAGAACGCGGTCGTCGCGTTCATGCCCTGGCAGGGGTACAACTTCGAAGACTCGATCCTGATCTCCGAGCGGATCGTGATGGAGGACTACTTCACCTCCATCCACATCGAGGAGTTCGAGGTCTCCGCCCGCGACACCAAGCTGGGTCGCGAGGAGATCACCCGGGACATCCCGAACGTGGGCGAGGAGGCCCTGAACAACCTCGACGACAGCGGCATCATCCGCATCGGCGCCGAGGTGAAGCCGGGCGACATCCTTGTGGGCAAGATCACCCCGAAGGGCGAGACCCAGCTCTCCCCCGAAGAGAAGCTCCTCCGGGCCATCTTCGGCGAGAAGGCCGGCGATGTGAAGGACACCTCGCTCCGGGTCCCCCCGGGCGTCGAGGGCACGGTCATCGGCGCGCAGATCTTCGCCCGCGAAGGCGTGGAGAAGGACCAGCGCACGGTGGAGATCGAGTCCTACCAGGTGGCGCGCATCAACCGCGACCGCGACGAGAAGCTCCGCACCGTCCGTGACTCGGCGGCCCGTCAGCTCGGCCGCGTGCTCAGGGGCCAGAAGGCCGCCGCCCGCATCCTCGACGACGTCACCGGCGCCGAGGTCGTGGCCCGCGGCGACACCTTCACCCCGGACCTCGTCAAGCGGCTCTCCTTCGACCAGTACGAGCGCATCCAGGTGGACGGCGACCACGCCGTGCAGGACCAGATCTTCGCCCTCGTGGACAAGGTCCGCGAGAAGGAAGACGAGATCCGCAGCAAGTACGCCGCGAAGATCGAGCGCCTCACCAAGGGCGACGAGCTCCCGCCGGGCGTGATCAAGATGGTGAAGGTCTACGTCGCCATCAAGCGCAAGCTGCAGGTCGGTGACAAGATGGCCGGTCGCCACGGGAACAAGGGCGTCGTCTCCAAGGTGCTCCCCGTGGAGGACATGCCGTACCTCGAGGACGGCACCGCGGTGGACATCGTCCTGAACCCCCTCGGCGTCCCCTCGCGTATGAACGTCGGCCAGATCCTCGAGACCCACCTCGGGTGGGCCGCGAAGGGCATGGGCGCGGCCATCGGCCGGATGCTGGACGAGCAGTACACCCACGAGTCCCTGAAGGACTACCTGCGGAAGTGCTTCCCCGGTCAGCCCTCGGTGCTCGCGTTCATCGACTCGGCCGGCTTCGACGAGCTCAAGCAGTTCGCCGGGAAGTACCGGCGGGGCATCACCACCTCCACGCCGGTGTTCGCCGGCGCCGCGGAGTCCGAGATCAAGGACGCGCTGGAGATGGGCGGGCGCGACCGCGGAGGGCAGTCCCTGCTCTTCGACGGCCGCACCGGCGAGCCCTTCGCGAACCGCGTCACCGTCGGCGTGATGTACATGCTGAAGCTGCACCACCTGGTGGACGACAAGATCCACGCGCGGTCCATCGGGCCGTACTCGCTGGTCACCCAGCAGCCCCTGGGCGGCAAGGCGCAGTTCGGCGGTCAGCGCCTCGGCGAGATGGAGGTCTGGGCCCTCGAAGCCTACGGCGCCGCCTACTCGCTGCAGGAGTTCCTGACGGTGAAGTCGGACGACGTCCTCGGCCGCACCCGGATGTACGAGTCCATCGTGAAGGGCGAGAACATCCTCGAGGCGGGCCTGCCCGAGTCGTTCAACGTGCTCGTGAAGGAGCTCCAGAGCCTCGCGCTCGACGTGGAGCTCATCGAGGACAAGGAAGTCCTCCGCTCGTAGTTCATCGGGAACGGGGGCTCCGCGCCCCCGTGACCCGTCCCCCTCTCCACCTCGTGGTGGGCCGCTCCGGCGCCACCGCACCCTCCGACCCCGGGAGCTTTCGATGAAGGACGTCTACAATCTCTTCGAGAAGCCCAAGAACCCGCTCTCCTACGTCGCGGTGAAGATCTCGCTGGCCAGCCCGGAGAAGATCCGGTCCTGGTCGCACGGCGAGGTCAAGAAGCCCGAGACCATCAACTACCGCACCTTCAAGCCCGAGAAGGACGGTCTGTTCTGCGCCAAGATCTTCGGCCCGGTGAAGGACTACGAGTGCCTCTGCGGGAAGTACAAGCGCATGAAGCACCGCGGGATCACCTGCGAGAAGTGCGGCGTGGAGGTCATCCAGGCCAAGGTGCGTCGTGAGCGGCTCGGCCACATCGAGCTCGCCACCCCCGTCGCCCACATCTGGTTCCTCAAGAGCCTGCCCTCGCGGATCGGCAACCTCCTCGACGTCTCGCTGAAGGACCTCGAGAAGGTGCTGTACTGCGAGTCCTACATGGTCACCGACGTCGGTGAGTCCAACCTGAAGGAAGGGGAGATCCTCTCCGAGGAGGACTACCAGGAGGCCATCCGCACCTACGGGTACGGCAGCTTCGAGGTGGGCATGGGCGGCGAGGTCGTGCGCGACACGCTCGCCAAGATGGACATCGCCGACCTCTCCGAGACGCTGCGCACCGCCATGCGCGACACCTCCTCGGAGGCCATGCGCCGCAAGCACGCCAAGCGCCTGAAGATCATCGAGGCCTTCAAGGAGTCGAACAACAAGCCCGAGTGGATGATGCTCGAGGTGATCCCGGTCATCCCGCCGGATCTCCGCCCGCTGGTGCCGCTCGACGGCGGCCGGTTCGCGACCTCGGACCTCAACGACCTGTACCGCCGGGTGATCAACCGGAACAACCGGCTCAAGCGGCTCCAGGACCTCAACGCCCCCGAGATCATCATCCGCAACGAGAAGCGGATGCTGCAGGAGGCGGTGGACGCGCTGTTCGACAACGGGCGTCGCGGGAAGATCTTCACCGGGCCGAACAAGCGCCCGCTCCGCTCGCTCTCCGACATGCTCAAGGGCAAGCACGGCCGCTTCCGGCAGAACCTGCTCGGCAAGCGCGTCGACTACTCCGGCCGCTCGGTCATCGTGGTCGGTCCCGAGCTGCGCCTGCACCAGTGCGGGTTGCCCAAGAAGATGGCGCTCGAGCTGTTCAAGCCCTTCATCTACGCCCGCCTCGAGGAGCGCGGTCTGGTCACCACGATCAAGGCCGCCAAGAAGATGGTGGAGCGCGAGGAGGAGGAAGTCTGGGACGTGCTCGACGTGGTGATCAAGGAGCACCCGGTCATGCTGAACCGGGCGCCCACCCTGCACCGCCTCGGCATCCAGGCCTTCGAGCCCGTCCTCATCGAGGGGAAGGCCATCCAGCTGCACCCGCTCGTCTGCACCGCCTTCAACGCGGACTTCGACGGCGACCAGATGGCCGTCCACGTCCCGCTCTCGATCGAGGCGCAGATCGAGGCCCGCGTGCTGATGATGTCGACCAACAACATCCTCTCGCCCGCGCACGGCAAGCCGATCATCCAGCCCAGCCAGGACGTCGTCCTCGGCTGCTACTACACCACCCGGGAGCGGCGCTACGCCAAGGGCTGGGGCCGGACCTTCGAGTCCCCCGCCGAGGTGGAGATCGCGTATGACGCCGGTGAGGTCCACCTCCAGGCCCCGGTGAAGGTGCGCATGCCCGCGCCGGTGCTCGAGACCCGCATCCCCGAGCGCATCCCCGAGCTCAAGGACGCCCACCTCGTGGTCGGCGTGGACCTCTCCGCGACCGAGTCGCAGGTGTGGCACTTCCACCGCAGCCTCGGCACCCGCTACCCGGCCAACTCGGTCATCGCCGACGTGGCCTCCATCGGTGGCGACGTGGCGGTGCTGGTCGGCAAGGGCCAGGTGGACGCCGACGTGTCGGCCGCCATCCGGCTGAACCACCTCGACGACGAGGGCGGCGCCTGGATCTCCGGCGGTCGCAAGCCCCAGCTCGCGATCTCCGTGGGCCACGGCATCGGCAAGAGCGGCCACGCCAGCGCCCCCATCGGCGACACCGAGGTGGTGGAGCTGGACGTGCCCGGCATGACCGTGCGCGGGTTCCGGCTCCCGAAGCTGCGCGGCAACGCGCGGGTCGTGGGCGTGATCGCCCCCGCCATCCCCGCCGACGCCAAGGGCAACATCCTCGTCGACGCGCGCATGAACACCGCCGAGCGCCTCAAGGTGCTCCGCGAGGGCGTGAAGGCCCTGCGTGCCCGGTTCGACGAAGACCTGGTGATGGTCGTGGTCCCGGCCGGCTTCTTCGGCTTCCAGGGCCGGGTGCCGCTCCACACGGCGACCACGGACAACCCGGACTCCGAGGGCGCGGACGAGATGATGCAGACCACGGTGGGCCGCGTGCTCTTCTGGAGCATCGTCCCTCCCGAGCTGCCCTTCTCCCTCGTGAACCGTCCCCTCGGCAAGAAGCAGCTCGGTGAGCTCATCGACCGATGCTACCGGGTGTGCGGCGCGAAGAAGACCGTCCTCCTCGCCGACGCGCTCATGCAGATGGGCTTCAAGATGTCCACCGTCGCGGGCATCTCGATCTGCATCGACGACATGAAGATCCCGTCCAAGAAGGGCGAGATGCTGGAGAAGGCCTTCGCGGAGACCCGCGACACCGAGAACCAGTACAACGACGGCCTCATCACCGTGAAGGAGCGGTACAACAAGGTCGTCGACATCTGGTCCAAGGTCACCGACGACATCTCCCAGTCGCTGATCAAGGAGATCAAGGTCGACCGGATCAAGAGCCCCGAGGGCAAGGACGAGACGCAGGACAGCTTCAACGCCATCTGGATGATGGTGGACTCCGGCGCCCGCGGCTCGACCACGCAGATCCGGCAGCTGGCCGGCATGCGCGGCCTCATGGCCCGCCCTTCCGGCGAGATCATCGAGACCCCCATCACCGCGAACTTCCGCGAGGGCCTGACCGTCCTGCAGTACTTCATCTCCACCCACGGCGCCCGCAAGGGTCTCGCGGACACGGCGTTGAAGACCGCGAACTCCGGGTACCTCACCCGGCGTCTGGTGGACGTGGTGCAGGACACCATCATCACCGCGAAGGACTGCGGCACCCGCGCCTACATGGAGATCACCTCCCTCATCGAGGGCGGCGAGGTCATCGAGCACGTCGGCGAGCGCGTGCTCGGCCGCGTGGCGGCCGAGGACATCCTCGACCCCTACACCGACGAGCTCCTGGTGCCCCGCAACGGCCTCATCGACGAGACCGCGGTGGACAAGATCATCCAGGCGGGCGTGGACCGCGTCCGCATCCGGTCGGTCCTCACCTGCGACATGCGCTGGGGCGTGTGCGCGAGCTGCTACGGGCGCGACCTGGCCCGCGGCAAGCTGGTGAACGTGGGCGAGGCCATCGGCGTCATCGCGGCGCAGTCCATCGGCGAGCCGGGCACCCAGCTCACGATGCGCACCTTCCACATCGGCGGCGCCGCCTCCTCCAAGGTGGCCGAGAGCTACCTCGAGCTCAAGACCTCCGGCTCCATCAAGTTCAGCGACGCGCTCTCCACCGTGCAGAACCGGCACGGCAAGGCGATCGTCACCTCGCGCAACGGCGAGCTGTACGTGGTGGACGACAAGGGCCGCGAGCGCGAGAAGTACGGCATCCCCTACGGCGCCACCCTGCTCGTCCGCAACGGCGAGCGGGTGTCGGCGAAGACCCGCGTGGCGGAGTGGGACGGCTTCAACACCCCCATCCTCGCCACCGACGTCGGCGTCGCGCAGTTCGAGGACTTCGAGGGCGTGGTGAAGGTCACCTCCGATCCGCTCACCGGCCGCAAGATCCAGGAGGTCGAGGACTTCCGCGACACCGACAAGCGGCCGCGCATCGTGATCAAGGAGCCGGGGGCGAAGGGCCGCCAGAAGGTGCGCTACTTCCTCACCGCGCAGACCAAGATCGAGTGCCAGGACGGCGACGAGGTCCAGCTCGGCGACGTGGTGGCCCGCATCCCGCGCGACACCACCAAGACGAAGGACATCACCGGCGGTCTCCCCCGCGTCGCGGAGCTCTTCGAGGCCCGCAAGCCCAAGGAAGTCGCGATCATCACCGAGATCGACGGTGTGGTGAGCTTCGGCAAGGAGACCAAGGGCAAGCGCCGCGTGGTGGTCACCCCCGAGTCGGGCGAGGTGCAGGAGTACCTCATCCCCAAGGGCAAGAACATCATCGTCAACGAGAACGACTACGTCCGCGCGGGCGACCCGCTGATGGACGGAGCGGCCAACCCGCACGACATCCTCAAGATCAAGGGCGAGGCGGAGCTCGCGAACTACCTCGTGGACGAGATCCAGGAGGTCTACCGGCTCCAGGGCGTCAAGATCAACGACAAGCACATCGAGGTCATCGTGCGGCAGATGCTGCGCCGGGTGCGCGTGCGTCACCCCGGTGACACCGAGTTCCTCGTCGACGAGGCGGTCGAGAAGCACAAGCTCGACGAGGCCAACGAGGCGTCGCTGCAGAACGGCGGCCGTCCCGCCCACATCGAGCCGCTCCTGCTCGGGATCACCAAGGCGTCGCTGTCCACGGACAGCTTCCTCTCGGCCGCGTCCTTCCAGGAGACGACCCGGGTGCTCACCGAGGCGGCGATCAACGGCCGCACCGACAAGCTGCGCGGCCTGAAGGAGAACATCCTGATGGGCCGCCTCATCCCCGCCGGTACGGGCTTCGCTTCCTACCAGCGCCTCGGGATGATGATCCGCGACAAGGCCATGAGCACCGCTTCGGCGCTCGAGGACGAGGCCGCGGTCGGCAAGTAGGCCCCCCCTCCTGCCTGCTGGAACGCCGTCGGTCGAAGGGCCGGCGGCGTTTCCGTGAGCGCGATAGCCGGGGGACCCCATGCCGCTCGTCGTGTCCGGTTCCGCCGCGTGGCCCCACCCCCCCGGGGGGGCTCCCTCCGCGGTGGCGATCGGGAACTTCGACGGCGTACACGCGGGCCATCGGGCCATCCTGGCCCGGGTGCGCGCCCACGCGGACGCGCTCGGCGGCGCCTCGATGGTCTACACCTTCGACCCCGCCCCCACCGCGGTGGTCGCGCCGTCCCGGCACCAGGCCCGGATCCTCACCCTCCCCGACCGCGTGCGGCTCCTGGGCGACACGGGCGTGGGTGCGGTGGTGGTGGAGCCGTTCACCCGCGCCTACGCCGCCCACCCCGCCGACTGGTTCGCCAGGGAGGTGCTCGGGCGGCGCCTCGGCGCCCGGGTGGTGGTGATCGGCTGGGACTTCCGCTTCGGGACGGGGCGCGAGGGAGACGCCGACAGCCTGCGCCGCGCGGGCTTCGAGGTGGACACGGTGGACGCGGTGGAGATGGACGGCGGTCCGGTCTCGTCCTCCCGGATCCGCAAGCTGGTGGCGGCGGGGGATGTGGCGGCGGCGGCCCGCCTGCTCGGGCGGCCCCACGTCCTGCACGGTACCGTGGTGCGCGGGGACCAGCGGGGTAGGACGCTCGGCTTTCCGACGGCCAACCTGGACAACGAGGTGGAGCTCATCCCGGCCGACGGCGTCTACGCGGTCCGCGCGGGGGTGGACGGTGGGCCGAGTGTCCCCGGGGTCATGAACCAGGGGAACCGACCCACCTTCGCCGGCGTGGAGCGCAGGATCGAGGTGCACCTCTTCGCGGAGGTGGGGGACCTCTACGGGCACGAGCTCCGGGTGGAGCTCATCGAGCGCATCCGCCCGGAGCGGCGCTTCGCCGGGCTCGAGGAGCTCACCGCGCAGATCCGCGCCGACGCCGCCCGAGCACGGGAGATCCTCGGATGATCACCGGGCGGACGCGCATCTTCGGGCTCCTGGGGCACCCGGTGCACCACAGCCTCTCGCCGGCGATGCACAACGAGCTGTTCCGGCGGAGGCGCATCGACGCGATCTACGTCGCCTACGACGTACGTCCCGAGGACCGGAGCGCCGTGGCCGACGCGGTGCGTGTCCTGCGCGTGGCCGGGGTCAACCTGACGGTGCCGTTCAAGGAGTCGGTGGTGGGTGGGCTCGACCGGCTCTCCCCCGCGGCCGAGGCGGCCGGAGCGGTCAACGTGATCGTTCGCGACGGGGAGCACCTCGTCGGGCACAACACCGATGGCGACGGCTGGCTCGCCGCCCTGCGCACCGAGCTCGGGGAGGACGTGGTCGGCCGCCGGGTGGTGGTCCTCGGCGCCGGGGGCTCGGGTCGGGCGGTGGCCGCCGCGGCGGCGCGGAACGGCGCGGTCGCGGTCCATCTCCTCAACCGCACGGCGGTCCGCGCGGAGCGCGCCTGCGGCACGCTGGCGGCCCGGCACCCGGTCTGCACCTTCGAGGCCGGTCCCCTCGGGGAGTTCCCGCGGGTCGCCCCCGCCGCCGACCTGGTCGTCAACTGCACCTCGGGGGAGGGGGCGCCCGCGGTCGCCGCCCTCGACGTCCGGGGCCTCCGGCCCGGCTCCGTCTGGACCGATGCGAACTACTGGATGGCGGACCCCCCGCAGCTCGCGGCGTGCGCCGCGCGGGGGGTTCGGATCCAGCGGGGCATCGGGATGTTGATCCACCAGGGGGCCCTTTCCTTCGAACTCTTTTCCGGAGTCAAGGTCGACGCGGACACGATCCGCGGGGTCTTGGACATCGGGGGATGGTAGGTTTCGCCGATGCGCATGCAGGTCGTCCGGGGCCCCGTCACGTGTGGGCCCTTCGAGCTCCACGAGGGAGACAACTTCATCGGCCGGGCCCCCGAGTGTGAGGTCTGCCTTCCCAGCAAGAAGGTCTCGCGCCGGCACGCCTCGCTGACCGTCCGCGACGGGCGGGTGGTGGTGAAGGACCTCGAGTCCCACAACGGCGTCGTCGACGCGGACGGTCGCCGCGTCGCGGTGCTCCCGCTGCCGGCCGGCCAGAAGGTCCAGATCGGTGACTTCCTGCTCGTCCTGGACGGCCCGGTGGCCGAGGACGACCTCGATCTGGACGGCGAGGAGGAGGAGGAGGAGGTCGATCTCGAGGAGGAGCCCGTCCCGCTCCCCAAGGCCCGCCGCGGCCCGCCGGACCCGGGCGCGACGGGGATGTCGCCCCTGGCGCGGCCCTCGATGCCCCCTCCGACGGAGAAGCCGGCGCCGAAGGTGAGCCAGCGGCCCGCCCGCGACGTCTCGCCCCCCGCCGAGCCCGCGCGCCCGGCACCTGCGCCCGCCGCCGCGGTCCGCCCCCCTCCCGAGCCCGCGCCGCCCGCCCGCCCGGCGCCCGCGTCCAGCCCGCCGCCCGCGGCACCTTCGGCCCGACCCGAACGTGCCGTGAAGAAGGAGACCATCTCCCTCGCGGGCGTGACCATCCGGCCTCCGGAACCCGAGGAGGCCGCGGCGGCGGCGGCGGTCGCCGAGCCGCGCGCGCCCGAGCCGGTCCGCACGGCCGCGGCTCCCAAGGTCCCGGAGCCGCAGGTCCGCAGCGAGCCCGCTCCGGCCGCGCCGGAGGCGCCGACCGAGCGGCAGGCTCCCCCCCCTCCCGAGCCGGCCACGAAGCCGCAGTCCCCCCGGTCCTACGACGCGCCCGCCGCGGCGCCGCCCGCCCCGCAGGCGGACGTCCCCACCCGCCGACAGGAGCGCCCGCCCGCCGAGGTGCGGTCCGAGCCGGCGGAGCCGCGCGCCGACGCACGCCCTCCCCGTCGGATGGCCGATCGGCCGTCCGCGCCGGTCCCGCTCCCTCGCTTCGAGGCCGTCGAGGTGCCCTCCACCGGCGTGCCCTGGGCGCTGCAGGCCTTCCTGATCTTCGGGTTCCTCTGGGCGGTGGTGGTGTGCGCCCCCATGGGCGGGCTCTTCAGCCAGAAGTGGGCGGCCGACGCCCGGCTCGCCCAGGCGACCGAACGGTACGCCTTCCAGGTGGGCACCACCCTCGCCGAGCGCAACGCCCAGGCCCTGCTCGAGGGCGACCGGACCTTGCTCGACCTCTCCTACGCCACCAGCGTCCCCGGGGTGGTCGAGGCGCGGGTGGCGGACGCCCGCGGCATGGTGCTGGCCCCGGACGACAAGTACCGGATCAGCCTCGGCAGCCGCGAGGTCTACCAGCGCGCCGCGGCCACGCTGGACTCGGCCAAGGCCGAGGCGGGCGGCTCGACGGTGGAGATCGTGGTGCCCGCGCGCCGGAGCGTGGGCGGCGAGATCGTGGGCTGGGCCTTCATGGTGGTGGACCTCGGAGAGCTCGGGAGCGCCACCGCCGCGCCCTGGTGGTGGTGGGTGCCCTCGGTCGCCGTCGTCTTCCTGGTCACGGTGCTCCTCGGGGTGGCGCCCTGGTGGCTCTTCGTCCGCCCGCTCGCGGCGCTCGCCGCCCAGGCGGATCGGGTCGCCGACACGGAGTCCGGCACCCTCCGCCCGACGGCGCGGCTGCGCCCCCTGGAGCGGATCGTGTTCGCCTTCAACGGGGTCCTGGTCCAGGCCCGGTCGGGCCGGTCATGACCGCAGGCCGCGCAGGATAGACGAGCACATGGAGCGCGTCCCCGTTCTCGTCGCCGTCGACGGCCCCCTGGCCGGGCGTCGCTTCCCGATCGGCGTGGAGCCCCTGCGCCTGGGGCGCGAACCGGGGAACGAGGTCCACATCGACGACGCCAACGTGAGCCGCCAGCACGCGCGCGTGCTGCTCCACAACGGCGCGGTCTGGGTGCAGGACGCGGGCTCGCGCAACGGGGTGTTCGTGAACGGCACCCGGGTGGCGGACCACAAGCAGGTGAAGGCGGGCGACAAGCTGAGCGTCAGCGGCCACAACTTCGAGATCAGCCTGTCGGACGCCACCGCGCCGGCGCCCCGCGCCGCGGAGCCTTCGCCCCCCGAAGGGTCCCGGCCGGCGGGGGGGACGCCCCGATGGCCGATGTGGGTCGCGGTCGGTGTGGCCGCGCTGGGGCTGGCCGTTTGGTGGGCGGCCACCGTAGAGTAGGATGGGACGAACATGGAACTGCGGCAGGTCGAGCTATTCATCCGCCGTCCGGGTCATCCGGACCGCCGCATGCTGCTGCCCCGCGGGGAGCACGTCGCCGGCCGGGCCGAGGACTGCGAGATCGTCCTCGCGGACGTGGGCGTCTCGCGTCGCCACGCGCGCATCCGCGTGGACCCGCGCGAGGTCCAGGTCGAGGACCTGCAGAGCGGGAACGGCACCTTCATGGGCCCCCGCCGGATCACCGCCGTCGGCCTGAAGGACGGGGACGAGGTCCGGATCGACCCCTTCGTGCTCTCGTTCCGGCTCGTGCACGCCGGGTCCCAGCCCGCCGCGGCGCGGATGGCGCTCCCGAGCGTGGCCCGCCTCGAGGTGGTGTCGGCGCACGCGATCGGGAAGGGGAACTTCCCGCTTCCCGCGGACGGCATCCTCACGATGGGCCGCGCCGAGAACAACGACATCGTCCTCCCCGAGCCGCAGGCGAGCCGAAACCACGCCGAGGTGGTGGGGAGCGCCGGCACGTGGGTGCTCCGCGACAAGGGGAGCGCCAACGGCACCGAGGTGAACGGTCATCCGATCAAGGAGCGCCGCCTCCAGGAAGGGGACAAGCTCCGGATCGGCGCGGTCGAGCTCCGGTTCACCCAGACGCTCGCCTCGGTGGAGGTGGAGTTCGGAGACCGGACCGAGAACTTCGACGGGGTCCTGCAGGGCACCGTGGAGGAGGCGCCGGTGGTGCGGCCCGCGGCGCCGGAGGCCAAGGTGGCGACGCGCCTGTCGACGTCCCCCACCTCGATCCCCGGCCGGCCGGCGCCCGCCGCGCTGGAGTCCACCCGGACCCCCGCGCCCACGGGGGAGCTGCCGCGGGAGATGCCCTTCTCGCGCCGCGCCAACAGCCTTCCCCCGGCCCCCGCCCCCGCCCCCGCGAGCGCCGCCGCGGCCCCGGCGCCCGCGCCCCGGATCGCGGCCGGTCCCGGGGTCCGCGAGGACCCGCCGCCGTACCGAGCCCCTGCATCGAGCCCCCTCGCCAACCCGGTGGTGCAGGTCGCCCTGGTGGGGACCGTGTTCATGCTGTGCGCCATCGGCGCGGTGGTCGTGTGGCAGCTCGCGCGCATGTACCTGGCGAGCACGCGCGTGGAGGCCCCCCCGGTGCCGGCGGTGACCGTCGTCGAGACCCCGGTGCCCGCCGTCGAGCGTCCCGCCGCCGAGCCTGCCCCGACCGCGTCAACCGACGCCGCGGTCGCCCGGGCCACTCCCGAGGCCGCCCCGCCGGTGCCCGCCGAGCCGCCCCGGGCGCCCTCCGCGCCCTCCGCGCCCCCCGCCGAGCCGACCGAAGCGGTGGCGGCCCGACCGGCCGCGCTCACCGCGGCTTCGAACGTCAACCTCCCCGCCGTCGCTCGCCCCGGTGAGGTGGGCGGGACCGACGCGGAGAAGCTGGTCGTCGCCGGGCGCTCCATGCTGGACGAGGGCTCGCTGTACGAGGGCGCCGCCAACTTCTTCAAGGCCCTCCAGCTCGAGCCCACCAACACCGAAGCGGAGCACTGGGGGTACGCGGCCTGCGAGCTCATCGCGCTCGACCAGATGCGCGGTTCGATGAAGGGGATCGCGCTGACGCCGGTCGAGGCCCCGTCGCGCCGGCGGTGAGCCCCCGCCCGACCATCCTCCCGGCGTGGGCGCTGGCGTCCATCGTGCTCGTCCTCGCGGGTTGTGCGGCCAGCCGACGCGCCCTCGCTCCGCAGCCGGTGGACGCTCCGTGCTGTACCGGCGTCTCCGACCCGCAGATGCGCGCGATCCTGGAGGCGGGGGCGGCGGACGAACGCGCCGAGGTGCGCGCCACGGCGCTTTCCGCGCTGGTGCGGGTGGACCCCGCGCCGGGGGGAGGCCCCTGGGGGCCCCGAGGTCGGTGGGATCCGGACGAGGGGGTGCGCCGCGCCGTCGCGGACGCGCTCGCCACCCGTCCGGGCGACCCGGCCGCGCTCGCGCTGCTCCGTGGGCTGGCGTCGGCGCCCGAGGTCGACGGGGTGACCCGGGGGCACGCGGCCGACCGGGCCCTGCTCCTGGATGCGGACGCGACCTGGTTGGCGCCCCTGCTCACCGGGCCGGACGACTGGGGTACCGCGGGGGTGCTCCTGGTGGCGGTCCGCGGGGGAGAGCCCGACCTGGTGGCCCGCGCCGCCGCCTGGCTGGATCGCGGGGAGGTGCCGCTGGACGCCCGCTGGTGGGAGCTCCTGGCGCGCACCGGGGCGAGCGGGCTCCGCCCCTCGCTGGTCGCGCTCCTCCCGCGGCTCGAGCCCGAGGTGCATCCCCGCGCCGTCGCTGCGCTCCTGCGCCTCGATCCCCAGGGCCCGCCGACCGGGCTCGCCGACGTGCTCGCCGCCGGCCCGGACGCGGCGCTCGACCTGGTCGAGGCCCTCGCGGAGTCGCCCGGGGAGGTCTCCGCGCGGCTCCTCGGTCGCCTGGCGGACTCGGCTCCGAGCCCGGCGGACGTGGTCGCCGCCACCCGGCTGCTCGCGTTGGGGGACGCTCCGGGGGCGCTGCAGGCGCGCGTGGTGGACCCCGATCGGGACGTGCGGCGCGCCGCGATCGAGGCCAGCGGCACGCTCCTCGGGAGGGGCGTCGTCCCGCCGTCGCGGCTCCGGGAGGCGCTCCTGGCCACGGCCCTGGCGGCGGAGGAGTGGGGGGAGCGTCGCGCGGCGGTGCGAGCGGTCGCCCGGGGGCCGGATCGGGAGCGGCTGCGCTCCCTCTTGGACGACGCGGCCCTCGATCTGCGCGTCGAGGTCGCCGCGGCCCTGCTGCGCACGCCCTCAGAGTGAGGCCGCCACCTCGACCCGCTCCCACCAGGGCGCGAGCGTGGCGGGCTGGAGCCGCCCGTCGCGGGGGCGCGGATCGGTGAGGGCCAGCGCGTCCTGGAGCACGGGCACCACCGCTCCGGTGCCCACCCGCTCCGCCACCGCGCGGGCGAAGTCGTACCAGGTCGCCTCTCCCGAGCCGATCAGGTGGCTCACCCCGCGGGGGAACTCGAGCAGGGCCTCGGCGAGGTCCTCCGACCAGGTGGGCTGCACGACCACGTCGGAGATCGCCCCGACGGTCTCACCGCGCCGGAGCCGCGCCGCCAGCCCGCTCGCGAAGGTGCGTCCCGCCGCGCCCCACACCCAACCCACCCGCACCACGTGCCCACCGACGGCGCGTACGCCAGCCTCCCCGGCGGCCTTCTGCCGGGCGTACACGCCCTCCGGCGCGGGCGGATCGCCGGGGGAGTGCGGGCCGGGGGTGTGGAACACGAAGTTGCTCGAGAGCCACCAGGTCTCGACCCGCGCCGCCCAGGCCGCCGGAGCCTCGACGTTGACCGCGATGGAGCGGGCGTCGCCCGCGCATCGGTCCACCGCGGTGAACGCGGCGCAGAACAGGACGGCGTCGGGCCGCTCCCGGTCCAGGACGAGCTCCCGGGCCCGCGCGTCGGTCACGTCGAGCTCACCTCGGGCCGGCGCGACCAGGTCGATCCCCAGCGAGCGGGCGCGCGCGCGGACGGCGCGACCGACCAGGCCGTCGGCACCCGTGAGGAGAATCCGCTTGGGACGTGGCAACTCGTCGAGCTCCGGACCCCAGTTTTGACACGTCCGAACCCGGGTCGCTACCATGCCTCGGGTTCGGGCACACCCGGCCGGGAGCGTCCATGGTCCACCTGCTCGAGTTCCACGCGCGAATTCGGCGCACCGACGGTGCCATGCCGCGCGCGGTCGATCTCCACGTCGCCCTGCACCCGTCGCGCGAGGCGGAGCAGGTGCTCTGGGAGGACACCCTGGTGGGGGTGCCGGTCGCCGAAGATGGGGCCTTCCACCTCCTCCTGGGCGAGCAGGAGACGATCGACCACGCGGTGTTCGACGGAGGGGCCCGCTGGGTCAGCGTGCGCATCGCCGCGGGCGCCCGCGCCGGGGACGAGGTCTGCGAGCGGGTGCCGGTGGTGGGTGCGACGGTGCGCCTCGCCCACGAGATCGAGCGGATCGAGGCCCGGCTCGGGGGCAGCCCCACGCTGCGCGCCGGAGACGGCGAGGCCCTGCTCCGCCGCCGGACGATGAAGCTCCACCGCCGGCTGCGTCGGCTCGAGGAGGGCGGCGGCGCCACCGAGGTCCTCTCGGGCCGGCTCGGCGGGATCGAGCACCGGGTCACGGCGCTGGACGGGGCCGAGGGCCGCTTCGTGCGGGTGGAGGACGAGATCGAGGATCTCGTCGGCCCCGACGGCGACATCATCGACCTGCTCGAGCGGGTGGAGCGCCTCGAAGGGCGTGGCCCCGCGCCCGAGCGACTCCCCCCTCCGGACCTCAACCCCCAGCCTCGGCTCACCCCCCACATCGTCGAGCGCCTCGCGGGGTTCGAGCGACGGCTGGCGGAGCTCGAGGCGCGGCCGGCCCCGGCCCCGCCCACCCCCGACCAGATCCACGCGGTGAAGCGGGGGGGCGACACCATGACCGGCGGGCTCACCATCAACCGGGGCGGTCTGGACGTGCTCTCCGGGGGGATCAAGGCGCGCGGAGCGGAGGTGAACTCGCTGGAGGCCTCCCTCTACGTGAAGGCGCCCAAGCTGGTGGGGGACGCGCTGGAGGTCCGGGGCGACATCACGGTGGACTCGACCAAGCGCACCCTCCAGATCCGGCGCATCGAGGGGCGGGCCGGCTCGGGCCGGAAGGACGGGTCGCTGGTCCTGAACGGACGTAGCGGCGGCGAGGTGGAGATCGGGTCCCCCGAGGCCGCCGCCGAGGGGCTCCTCGTCCACGGTCCCGCGCACGCGCGCGGCTTCGTGGCGCCGGGATCGACCGTGGCGCTGGCCTGGCACTCGGGCGGCGAGGTCCACCCCGGCGAGGTGGTGGGGGTCAACGACCACGGGCACCTGATCCACCTGAAGGCCTACGATCGGCGGGTGGTGGGGGTGGTGGCCGACTCCCCCGGGCTCACCCTGGGGGCGGGTCCGGAGCGGAAGGTGATGGTGGTGGTCGGCGGGGTCACGCCGACCCGGGTGGACACGAGCGGCGGGCCGATCCACGCCGGGGACCTGCTGGTGGCCGCGGACGCGCGGGGTCGCGCCCGGAAGGCGGACGACCGCGAGCGGGCCTGGGGGGCGGTGGTGGGCAAGGCGCTGGGCGCGCTGGCCGAGGGGGAGGGGGAGATCCCCGTGCTCGTCACCCAGCGCTGACCGTTCGAGGGGGGATCCGGGATACCGGTCGCGGATGGAACCCGTCCTCCCCACCTGGGCCACACAGCTGCGCGACCGGTACATCTCCGGCGAATCGAGTGTGTTCCTCCTCCACGGCAACGTCCGCGACGTGCAGCCCTGGGCCGACCCGGACGGGACCGTCCGGTACCTGCCGATGCGCGAGTTCCTGACGCGCTTCCTCGGCCGGAACAAGGACCTCCTCCTCTACTACAACCTCTCCGAGGGGCTCGAGTTCCCGACCCCGGCGATGGCCACCGCGTTCAAGCGGGCCATCGACGCGCGGCGGGTCCTCGACCGCCGTGAGCCGGTGGGTGAGCTGCCACGCGCGCCGCTCGGGGTGCTCCAGCTCATCGAGGAGCTGGTCACCGACCCGAACCAGCGCGCCGCGGTGATCCTCGACTACGTCGAGACCATCGCCCCCGCGGGCGACCTCTCCTTCATGGGGGAGGCGGACAAGGCCAACCTGGTCACCCTGCACCGCCTCGGGGGGGACCCGGGCCTGCTCGCCAGCGACAACCTCGTGGTGATGGTGGCGGAGACGCTCGCCGACGTACAGCGCCGGCTCGTCGCGTCCAGCCACATCGCGCCCCTGGAGGTCGGCCTCCCGTCCGCCGAGGACCGCGCCCAGTTCCTCCAGGTGCAGGACCGGCGCGGGATCCGCTTCGAGATCGACGAGGCCCAGGTGGTCAAGGTGACCGCGGGGCTCACGCTGCTCCAGATCCGTGGCCTGCTGCGGCAGGCCCGCCAGTCCAAGGATCCGGTCACCTTCGCGACCGTGAACCGCAGGAAGAAGGCGATCATCGAGCAGGAGTGCCACGGCCTGGTGGAGTTCGTGGACCCGCGCCACGACTTCTCGGGGGTGGGCGGCATGGAGGCGGTGAAGGAGGAGCTCATGCGGGTGGCGACCGCCATCAAGCAGGGGCACCGGAACCGGGTGCCGATGGGGTCGATCTTCGTGGGGCCGATGGGCACGGGGAAGACCTTCGTCGCTGAGGCCTTCGCCAAGGAGTCCGGCCTCACCTGCCTGAAGTTCAAGAACTTCCGCGAGAAGTGGGTCGGCTCCACCGAGGGGAACCTGGAGAAGATCCTCCAGGTGGTGGAGGGCCTCGGGTACGTGCTCCTCATCCTGGACGAGGCGGACCGCTCGCTGTCGGCGGGCTCGGAGGGGGACGGCGGTACGTCGAGCCGCGTCATCGCCCGGCTGAAGGAGTTCATGTCCGACACCAGCCATCGCGGCCGGGTGCTCATCGTGATGATGACCAACCGCCCCGACAAGCTGGACACCGACCTGAAGCGCCCGGGCCGCTTCGACCTGAAGATCCCCTTCTTCTTCCCCGAGGCGGCCGGCGAGCGGGAGCAGATCATCCGCGCGGTGATGCGCCGGGCCGGGCTGCCACTCGCGGCGGAGGCGGCGCTCGGTCCGGTGGTCGCGGCCACCGCCGGCTACTCGGCGGCCGAGATCGAGGCGGTGGTGATCGCGGCCGCGAACTTCGCCGCCTGGGAGGGGCGGGAGGAGATCCACGCCCCCGACCTGGAGCGGGCGGCGTCGGACGTGATCCCCAGCCGTGACACGCGGATGCTCGAGTACATGGAGCTCCTCGCCGTCTTCGAGGCCTCGGCGCGACGCATGCTCCCCGAGCGCTACCAGGCGATGAGCACCCAGGAGGTCCAGGCCCGCATCGACCTGGTCCGGGCCCAGCTCGCCGGCCGGGTTTGAGCGGTACGCCGCCGCTCCCCCTTGACACCCCCCGCGGCTCGGATAAACCCGCGGGGCTTTTCTGGATGGGTCGAATGTACGCGGTCGTGGTCAGCGGTGGCAAGCAGTACCGGGTCAGCGAAGGCAGCACCCTGGTGGTGGATCACGTCACCGCCGAGGTCGGCGCCGAGCTCGCGCTCGATCAGGTGCTCCTGGTCGGCGGGGACAAGGTGGCCGTGGGCACCCCCACGGTGAAGGGCGCTTCGGTCAAGGCCACGGTGGTCAGCCACGAGCTCGGGCAGAAGACCGAGGCCATGCGCTACCTGCACCGCCAGCGCCGCCGGAAGACCAAGAACGGCCGCGCCCACCTCACCGTCCTGAAGATCGACGCGATCAAGGCCTAAGGGAGCTCGAACGCAATGGCACACAAGAAGGGACAGGGCAGCTCCCGCAACGGGCGCGACTCCAATCCGCAGTACCGCGGCGTGAAGCGCCACGACGGCCAGGCGGTCAGCGCCGGCTCGATCATCATCCGTCAGCTTGGCACCGTGGTCCACCCTGGGGACAACGTCGGCGTCGGTCGCGACTGGACGCTCTACGCCGAAGTGGACGGGACCGTGAAGTTCCACTCCCGGCTCAACCGGAAGTACGTCTCGATCGTCCCCGAGGCGTAGCGAGCCGTCCCGCGCGCGGCCCACGGGTCGAAGCCGGGCGGAGGTTTCGTGCGGTTCGTCGACGAGGTGGAGCTCGAGGTTCGGAGTGGCCGAGGTGGCCGCGGGAGCCCGTCGTTCCGGCGGGAGAAGTACGTCCCCAACGGCGGTCCCGATGGCGGTGACGGCGGCAAGGGCGGCGACGTGGTGCTGCGGGCGGCCGCCGGGCTGGCGACGCTGCTCGACCTCAAGCACCAGACCCAGCTGACAGCGGGGAACGGGGCCCACGGCGAGTACCGGCAGCGCACCGGCGCCGCGGGCGAGGATCTCCTGATCCGCGTGCCCGTGGGCACGATCGTCACCGAGGTGGACACGGGGAACGTGCTCTTCGAGCTCACCCAGGACGGGGAGGAGCGGGTACTGGTGGCGGGCGGGAAGGGCGGACTGGGGAACGTCCACTTCAAGACCTCCACCAACCGCGCGCCCCGTCAGACCGGACCGGGGGAACCGGGACGGGCGATGCGGGTGCGGCTCGAGCTCCGGCTCATGGCCGACGTCGGGCTCCTCGGCTTCCCGAACGCCGGCAAGTCCACCCTGGTGTCGGTGGTGAGCGCCGCCCGCCCCCGCATCGCCGACTACCCCTTCACCACCCTGGTGCCCCACCTGGGTGTGGTGTCCCGCGGGGACGAGGGGAGCTTCGTGGTGGCGGACATCCCCGGCCTCATCGAGGGCGCGGCCGAGGGCAAGGGCCTGGGCCACCAGTTCCTGCGTCACGTCGAGCGCACCCGGCTCCTGCTGCACCTGATCTCGCTGGCGGACGAGTCCGACGGCGACGTGGTCCATCGCTGGCGGGTGCTGAGGGACGAGCTTCGGCGCTACGATACGGCCTTGACGGACCGACCGGAGGTCGTGGTGCTCAGCAAGGCCGATGCGGTGGAGCCCGAGGTCGCCCAGGCCGCGAGCGACGCGCTCGTCGCGGCCGGGGTCGCGCGGCCGTGGATCATCTCGGCGGTCACGGGGGCCGGGGTCGAGTCCCTCGTCGGCCACGTCTGGACGCGCCTGCGCGAGGAGCCGAGTGCTCTGGCTGCTCCTCGCCTGTAGCGGCACGCCGCCCACCCCGGCGCCGGACCTCACCTCGGCGTCGGGCGAGGTCACCTTCGGTACGCTGGCGTCACTGGGCTCGTGTGTGCTCGAGGCGTCGCTGCAGCAGGTCGATCGCTTCGGTGACGAGCCCGCCGCCCCCCGCACCACCACCTGGCGCCTCCGCTGGCAGGGGGTGGACCACTGGTCGGCCGAGCGTACCGCCGAGGGGGGCGCCGTCGAGCGGATGACGGTCTACGACGGCGTCCCGTGGACCTCGCGGGGCTCCGAGCAGTGGCGGGCGGAGGTGGACGCCGAGCCGCTGCGTGTCCAGCTCGCGCACACCTGGGACCCCTGGGTCGTGGCCACCGAGCTCTTCAGCGAGCGCCTCGCCTACACCGAGACCGGCACCGAGGAGTTCGAGGGCCGCCGCGTTCGGACGTTCACGCTCGGGCTCACCCCCCCGGCCGCGGGTCGGCGACGGGTCTGGGAGCCCACCGCGCTGTCGGGCCGCGTCTGGCTGGACGAGGCGAGCGCCGTGCGCGTGCTGGCCGATCTGAGCGGCGAGCTCCGCTCGGGGAACCAGGTGCGGACCGTCGAGCTGAAGCTCTCGCTTCACGGCATCGGGCTCGACGCCGGGGTCAGCCGACCCGCCGGCGTTGACGGAAACTGACGCGGGAACGGGGTCGCGGGCTCGTAGATTGGTCTCGCCGGACGGATGCATGTTCCTCGGTCTCCTCGTCAGCACCCTCGCCCCCGCCTTCGCGTGCCCCTACGCCGGCACCGGAGACGGCCCGTCCTCCGCCTCGGTGGACGAGGCGAGCGCCACGCGGTGCGCCACCAGCATCCGCCTGGTGGGCGCGAGCTGCTCCTCGTCGACCTCGCTCATGGCCCGCCGGGTGATGGAGGAGGGGGCGCCGTGGACGGGCAAGGGGTCGCTCAGCTTCCCCACCGACCTTCTCGAGTCCGGGGTGTCGGCCCCGGTCGGCTTCCAACCCGAGCCGTCGGTGCGGGTCGTCGCCAACGAGCTCGTCCAGGTCCTGATGGACAGCGGCCACGCCTGCGAGCGCCTTTCCCTCACCGGCCGGTGGCTGGACGTCGATGGGGTACGCTATGTGGTGATCACCTCGTTCGAGGTGATCGTCCCCTGACGGAGGTGCCCCGATTCTCACTTCTGAACTGGCCCGAGTGGCCGCACGTGCCGCGTCGGATCGCAAGGCTGAGGACATCGTGCTCCTCGACCTCTCCGCCGTGTCCACCTTCTGTGACGTCTTCATGATCTGCCACGGGACCAACCGCCGGCAGGTGCGGGCCATCGCGGAAGGGATCGTGGAGGACCTCCGCGCCCACGGCGAGCGCCCCATCGGGGTGGAGGGCCTCGACGCGTCCCGGTGGGTGCTGATCGACTTCGGCGACCTCGTGATCCACGTCTTCGACGAGCCGATGCGCGGGTTCTACGACCTCGACGCCCTCTGGGGTGATGCGCCGCGCATCCCGCTACCTCCCGAGCGCGCGGCGGCCTCGGCGGCCCCCGCCGGCTGATCCCGGCGTGAAGCTCACCCTCGCGAGCGTCCGCGGGAGTCGGGCGCCCTGGGCGGACGAGCAGGTCGCGACCTACGGCCAGCGGATCCAGCGGTGGTTCCCCTTCGAGGACCTGATCTGGAAGGCCGCCGATCCCGACCTGGAGGCGGACCGGCTCCTCGGCCTCCTCGGGCCCAGGGTGCGGCTCATGGCCCTGGACGAGCGCGGGATCGCGGTGACGAGCGAGGGCTTCGCCGCGCTCCTCTCCTCGGCGGCGGACGAAGGGGCGACCCAGCTCGTCGTGGCGGTGGGCGGCGCGCATGGCCACGCTCCCCGGGTGCGGGAGCGGGCCTGGAAGGTGGTGAGGCTGTCGGACATGGTGCTCCCGCACGCCCTCGCCCGGGTGCTGGCGGCCGAGCAGCTCTACCGGGCCTGCACCATCCGCGCCGGCGAGCCCTACCACCACCGGGGTTGACCCTTCCGGCGGGGTGCACAGCCTTGCGCCGCATGCTCGAGCTCACACACGCGCTGGGGGCGGGCGCCTGCGTCGCCTGCGGGGAGGACCCCGCCTCCGGGGGCCTGGCGGAGGCGCTGTGTGCCCGCTGCTGGCAGTCGTGGCCCCCCTTCCTGGTGCCGCTGCGCGCGCTCCCGGCCGGCCTCGACGGCGGGTGGCTCGCCGGACCCTACGCCGGCCCGGTGGGGGCCGTGGTGCGGCGAGGCAAGTACGGGCCCGACCCCGCGCTCCTGGACGCGCTGGGCGCCTGGCTGGCGCAGCGGGTCGGCCCCCTCGACGTGGACCTGGTGGTGCCCGCCCCCTCCGCCTGGACCACCATGTGGCGACGGGGCTTCGCCCCGGCGGTGCTGCTGGCCGAGCCGGTCGCGACCTCCCTGGGGCGGCCGCTGTGCAGGGCGTTGCGCCGTCTCCCGGGTCGGCGGCAGGCCGCGGTGGGGCGACGGCAGCGCGCGGGCAACGTGCACGTGCTCGCCCGACTGCCCATCCCCACCGGGGCCCGGGTCCTGCTGGTGGACGACGTGCTGACCACCGGCGCCACCGCCACCGCCTGCGCGGATGCCCTGCGGGAGGCCGGGGCGGCCTCCGTCCATCTCCTGGTCGCCGCGGCGGCGCGACAGAGCGTTTCAAGCCTTTGACATCGTCAAACGAGCCGGCGGGCCGGCCGCGCGTATCTCAGGACGTGAGGAAGCCGAAAGCTCCGCCCAACCAGCATTCCCGCGGTTGGTACGAAAGTTGCTCGGAATCCTACCGACCCCCCGGTCGTCCCCCCTCCTCGGAGCACACCATGGCCCGCACGAACACCACCCTCGGCGAACTCATCAACCTCGTGTACGAGGAGTTCCTCGCCCAGTACGGCGACGCCGAGCTGGCGAGCGTGGCCACCGCGGCGGTGGTGAACGACTGGCTCACGGCGCCGGCGCCCCAGGTGAGGGACGAGGCGGCCTGAACGCACGCGGGGCCCTCACGGGGGTCGCGCGCACGGCCGCTTCGATCGGGCCCGGTGGTCGCTGGGACGCTCGTCAACAGCGTCGGGCCCGATTAGCTTTCCCGCGTCCATGGACCTCCCGAACGCCCCTCGCGCCGCGCCGCCGCAGGTCGTCGCGTGGCGTCGGGACGATCCTCGCCGGCGGCTCTGGGGCCCGGTCACCACCGCGGTCGCCTGGGAGCTGGTGCTCCAGGGCGTCCGGGTCCGTCACCCGGTGCTCGCCGAGGTGCGGGAGCACGCGCTGTGGATGGTCCCCGCCGAGGCCCCGCTCGCCGAGGCCGAGGTGCGCGCCGCGGCGGCGGCCCGGGACTGGCTGGCGCGCGTCGCCGGGACCTGCGCCCCCTTCGTGCGCGACCCCGACCTGGACATCGTCCCGAGCGCCCACTGGCGAGAGGCGGTGCACGATCGGGGCGACACCGTCCGGGACACGCTGTTCCGGCTCCACTACGCCGACGGGGTGCCGCTGGACCAGGTGGAGGCGCGCACCCGCATCGACGGGCCGCTGCTCCGCGGGGCCCGGGAGGCGCTGCGGGAGGCCACCCGGGTCGTGGTCGCCGACGACGGCATCTCGCTCGAGGGGTGGGAGCCGGCCCGCGTCGACCGGCTGATCTCCAGGATCGCGGTGGCCTCGGGCGACGGATGCCCCGGCCCCACCGGCCTCGCGACGGACGCGGGGCGCGCACACGCCGAGGGGTGCCCGCGGTGCACGCGGGTGCTCCGCCTGCTGCGCGAAGGCGTGATCTCCCCGACGGACCTGTTCCCGCCCGAAGGTGGGCCCGCGCTCGCCGAAGCCACGACCGACCTCGCCCTGGTGCAGGTCCATCCCGACGCGCGCGGGCAGCTGCGGGCGCTCACCGCGCTCTTCGACGCGCGGCCCGTCGGATCGGACCTCCTCGCGGTGGACGTCGGCGCCCACCCGGGCTTCGAGGCCACGATGCGCGAGCTGGCCGAGCGGGGTCGCCCGGCGGCCTCGGCCCTGCGGGTGGCGCGGCGCGTGGTCCGCTCCCACTGGGCTCGGAAGGCCATCGTCGGCCCGGGCGTGCTGGACCTGCAGCGGGAGCTCTCGCTCCTGGGGTGGGGCGAGGTCCGCGGGCTGGACGTGCTCCCCGAGGTGGTCCCTCCCGCGCCGTCGGCGGTCCGCTGGTGGTCCGGGGCCGCGCTCCTGGGCCTCGTGGCGGTGGCGGCCGGGGTCTACGTCAGCCTGCCCGGCGAGGTGGGCCCGAGCGCCGCCGTCGAGGCCGCCGCCCAGGCCGGCGCCGTGGTGTTCGACACCGACGACAGCGCCTACGTGGACGTGATCGCGCTGCGCTCCGGGTCGGCCACCGTCGTCTTCCACTCCGTGAGCCCCGCGGACAAGGGCGCGGTGGCGACGGGCGACGGCCGCTACAAGGTGGTGGCCGACGCGGATCAGTTCCTGATCGTCGCCTCCTCGCGTCCGCTGGAAGATCTCCCGCTGGTCGTACAGGCGGTCCCGTCCGGCACCGACGCGTCGATGTTGAAGACGCGGGTGCGCGAGCGGTACCCCGCGGCGGGGCTGGAGCTGGTCACCACCCCTCGGTGAACCGGGCTTCCGGGCCCGCCTCGGCGCGGGCGGGCGGCGCCCCAGGTCGATAGGCTTGCCGCCCATGGCCTCCCTCACTCCGCTCGACATCGTCCAGAAGCAGTTCACCGCCTCGCGCAAGGCCGGCTTCGAGCCGGAGGAGGTCCAGGGTTTCCTCGACGCCGTGCGGGAGTCCTGGGAGGAGGGCCTCAAGGAGAACCAGCGGCTCCGGGAGGAGGTGCGCGGGTTCCAGGGAGAGGTGGATCGCCTCAAGGGGGAGCAGGACGAGCTGAAGGAGACGCTGATCCTGGCCCGGCGGCTCACCGTGGAGCTCGAGGGGAGCGCCCGTCGCGAGGCCGACCTGATCGTGGGGGAGGCGCGACTCGACGCCGAGCGGATCCTCGCCGCGGCCCACGAGGAAGAGCGGAAGCTGCAGGACGCGGTGATCCGGCTCAAGGCCGCCCGCCTGCACCACATCGCCGAGATGCGCGCCCTGCTCGGGGCTCACCAGGGCCTGCTCGATGCCTACGACAAGCGGGACTGAGTTCTCGAGGGGTGGACCCCCGCAGGTCCTCCCCGACGTTTCCGGGCGGAAGACCGTCAAGAAAGCGCCCCCACCCCGGCTCGATCTCCACCTGCACACGAACCGTTCGGACGGGCGCTTCGACCCGGCGGAGGTCCTCGAGCGGGCCGCGCAGGGCAGCCTGGACGTCATCGCCCTCGCCGATCACGACCAGCCCCCGGCGCTCGGGCCCGGCGTCCACCAGGTGGGCGGGCGGGAGCTCCGGGTGATCGGCGCCACCGAGGTCTCGGGCCTGCACGACGGGCACGAGCTGCACCTCCTCGTCTACTTCCCCGGGGCGTTCCCGGAGGACTACGCGGGGTGGCTGCGCGAGCGCTCGGTCGATCGGGCACGCGCCTACGACGTCGCCGCGGCGCGCCTCGGCTTGCCCGAGGCCGGACCCGAGGCCCACGCCGGCGGTCGGGCCGCCACGCGCTTCCACCTCGCCCGGGGGCTCTGGGCCGCCGGTCGCGCCCGCGGGAGCTCGGACGCCTTCCCGCAGCTCGCCGCCGCCGGGGTCGGACCGCTGGTGCACGTGTCCTTCCTCGAGGTGATCCAGGTCGCGCGGGACGCAGGCGGGCTCTGCTCCTGGGCACATCCGTCGCTGGCCGCCGTCTCGCGCTGGGTGTCGGAGCTCGCCCGGGCGGGCCTCCAAGGGCTCGAGGTGCACCGGCCGCGCCTGGATCGGCCCACCCGCAACGGGCTCAAGCGCGCCGCGGCCCGGCACGGGCTCCTCGCGACCGGGGGCTCGGACTGGCACGGCTGGACCGAGGGACGGCTCGGGCTCTACGCCCTGCAGGGCGAGCCGGGCGACGCGTTCCTCCGCCGGTTGGACCGGCTTCCCGCCGCATGAGCGAGACCCTGATCCTCGGCGGCGGGGTCCTCGGGAGCGCCATCGCCTGGGTGGCGGCCGACGGCGGGGCCCGGGTGACGGTCTACTCGCGCACCCCCCGGGCGCTCCCGGCGCTCTGGCGCCGCTACGACGACGGCCCCCTCCCGGCCCGTGGCGCGAGCGTCTTCCTCGCGGTGGCGCCGGTGGACGACCCGGACACCCACTGGTCCCGCACCGTCCCCGAGCTGGCGAACGCGGCCTGGACCGCCGGGGCCCGGGCGGTCACCGTGTGCGTGCCCGCCGGCGACCTCCGTCTGGACCCCGCGGACCTGCGCCGCGGCGGGCCCGCCGGCCTGCTCAGGGTGGCGCCGCTGCTCGCGGTGGACGAAGGCTGCGCGGCCCCCTGGATCCGGGCCCTGCGCTCCAACCACGCCGCCCGGATCCCTCACGGCCTGCCGGCCGTCTGGCCCCTGGTCGCGGAGGACGCGGCCCGGGCGGCCTGGCGCCTCCAGGCCAGCGGCGAGACCCACAGCCTCCGCGGCACCGAGCGGATGGATGCCGCCGAGCTGGCGGGGCTCTTCGCCGAGCGCTTCGGCGGGCGGTGGACCGAGCGCTGGTTCGGCGGAATCGAGCGCTGGCGCCGGGATCTGCTCGCCGCCGCCACCACCATGGACGACACCTGGGACGACGCCCGCTTCGGCCCGCGCACCCCGGTCCGCGTGTGGGTGGATCGGTTGGCGGGGCGCCGGCCTCGACGATAGACTGAATCCCCATTCAGGAGCACCCGGTGGCCGACACCTTGGAATTCTTCGCCCAGTACCTCCCCAAGAAGCTCACGGACAACCCCGGTCTCGCGGACTCGGTGAAGGCCAGCTTCATGTTCGAGATCACCGGCGCCGGCACGTGGTCCCTGGACCTCTCCAAGGCCCCTGGTGCGGTGAGCGAGGGCCCGATGGAGAACCCGGGCGTCACCATCACCGTGAGCAAGGAAGACTGGGAGAAGCTCCTCGACAACCCCGGCGTCGCCATGCAGCTCTTCATGATGCAGAAGCTGAAGGTGAAGGGGAACGTCGGCCTGGCGATGCAGCTCCAGAAGATCCTGGCGTAGCCGGACCTTCGCGCCGCCCGGGAGGCCGTCGTGCGCCCGGGCCGGCCCCCGGAGCCGGGCTCCGGCTTAGGCGGCGACATGCTCCCCGCCATCGCCTTCGGCCTCGTCCTGCCCTTCGTCGCGCGCATGAACGACCAGCTCGCCCGCCATGTCGGGCACCTGGCCGGGGCCTGGGGTCCGCACGCGATCGGCGCCCTGTTCGGGGCCGTGTTCCTGCTCCCCTTCGCCGGGCGCGAATGGACCTCCAAGCTGGGGAACGTCCCCTGGTGGGGCTTCCTGGGCGGCGTGGTGGGCTCCGGGCTGGTCATCCTGGCCAACACCGCGCTGCAGAGGCTCTCCACCGGCACCTTCGTCGCCGTCACGCTCGCGGCCCAGCTCGTCGCCAGCGCGGTGATGGACCACTTCGGCTTCGCCGGCTCGCCCATCCATGCGCTGGGCCCGGCGCGCCTCCTCGGGTTCGTACTGCTCGGCGTGGGTGCGGTACTGGTGGTCCGCAGTTGACCTCTGTTGACGTCGTTTTTGCACCCGTGGGCCGGGCCTGGAGCATGTAGGGGCATGCTCCTCCTCCTCGCTTGCGCCGGCTCGGAACCCGAGCCCAAGGACGACACCGCCACCACCGAGCCCCTGGCGTTCCACCCCCTCGGGCACGGTGAGGACGTCACCTGGACCCCCATCCTGGGCTCCGACGAGCGGCTGGACGACCCGCGGGATCTCGGCTTCGACGCGGAGGGTTACCTCTGGGTGGCCAACCGGGAGGACGACCGTACCTTCATCGTCTTCGACCCCGGCACCGAGGAACAGTCCCACCAGCGCCGGCGGGACGGCTACGCGGAGCACTTCATGGAGGAGACGGCCGCGTTCTCCTTCGACGGCGGGACGCAGTTCGGCTCCTGCGGCGAGTCCAACAACACCTACAACGACGCGTTCCCCGGCAACGGCTTCATGGGGCCGGTGTTGTGGACCACGGACCTGACGGTGTTCGGCGAGATGGACCCCTACGGGCTCGGCTCGCACCTCGACATGCTGCACGAGAGCCCCTACTGCGTGGGGATCGCCTGGCATTCGGCCAACGTCTACTACGTGTTCGACGGCGAACACAGCCGCGTGGTCCGATACGACTTCGCCGTCGACCATGGTATCGGCGAAGACGATCACAGCGACGGCATCGTCTACCAGCTGAGCGAGCCCGAGGTCACCCGGGTGGAGGAGGCGCCGGGGCACATGGTCATGGATCACGCAGCCCAGCGCCTCTACGTGGCCGACACGGGCGGCGGTCGTATCCTCTGGATCGACGTGACCTCGGGCGAGCGCGGCCGGCCGATCCGCGGCGCGCCCGAGCCCCTCGCCGACTACGCCGAGTGGGACGGCGTGGTGTGGGGGGAGGTCGCCACCGGGCTGACCGAGCCCGGCGGGCTCGCCCTCTGGGACGGGACGCTGCTCGTGGGCGAGTGGGGCACCGGCACGATCCTGCAGATCGGACTCGACGGCACCGTCCTCCAGACCATGGACACCGGGCTGGGCGCGGGCGCGCTCTACGGGATCGAGATCGGCCCCGACGGGCACCTCTGGGTCACGGAGACGGCCACCCCGGGCGTGTGGCGCCTGGACCCGGCGCCGCTGGAATAGCGCCGGCGCTCACGGGATCCGCGGGTAGCGCTTCCGCGCCTCCGGGCCCGGCAGGCAGTCGAAGTGCCACCACTCGTGGTCCAGGGGGTGGAACCCCGCGCGGACCATCACCTCGCGCAGGACGAGGCGGTTGGCCACCTGTTCGTGGGTGAGCTTGCCGGCCAGCAGGAGCTCCCGCTCCTTGCGCGGCTGGGCGGCCTCTCCGAAGAAGTCGAAGGGGGTCCCCATGTCCAGCTCCCGGCCGTCGGCGCCGGCGAGGGTGAGGTCGATGGCGCAGCCGTAGTTGTGGACCGAGCCCACGGCGGTGGTGGGGTCGGCGACGTAGCCCTGCTGGGGGGTGCCCTTCACGATGGCCCACATCTGCTCCTGGACCGCGAGCGGGCGGGCGCAGTCCAGGGCCCGCAGCCGCAGCTCCGGGCGGGTCGCGGCGAGGGAAGTGGCGGCGGCGGCGAGCATGCGGGCCGCGTCGGACTGCAGGCGGCAGGTCTCCAGCTCGCCGTACACGTCGCGACCGAGGAAGTTGTCCGGGGTGGAGTAGGCCAGCGACACCTGGAGCCCGGGGACCACGGTGGCGGCGTCCACCAGTTGGGGGGCGTCGGCGGCCAGGCTCGCGCCGAGCAGGAGCAGGCTCACGGGAGCCCCCACGCGCCGCGGAGCGCGTCCAGCGCGGGATCGGGCAGCTGGACCAGGACCGGCTCGGCCGCCGGATCCAACCAGGCCAGGAGCCGGGTCAGGTCGGCCTCCGCCGCGGCCGTGCAGCCGTCGGTGCCCTTGTCGGCCGCCCGCCACACGTGGACGAAGATGCAGCTCCCCGAACCCGGAACGGGCGGGGCACCGCCCAGGAGCCCGTTGTGGTCGACCTGCACGAGCCAGCGGTAGAGCGCGTCCTTGCGGGCCAGCACCTCCGCCGAGCGCCAGTCGGCCGGGACCTCGGGCCCGGCGATCCGGTTGTAGGCGGAGGAGGTGGGGTCGTCCACGCACACCGCGTCGGCCGACGCAAGGTAGGGCCAGCGGGTCCCTTCGGGCGCGGCCTGGGCGTACCCCATTGCCTCCCCGAGGCGGAAGATCCCCGCCGGCGCGCGCCCATCGCCCTCCTGCTTCCTCGGGCCGTCCAACCCCTCGGGGTGCAGCCCCCGACCCCACCCCAACCCGTTCCGGCCCACCACGATCGGGTGCGCGGGGCCGGCTGGCGCCCAGCCCGTGTCGGTGCGGGTCAGCAGCGAGGCCGTGCCGCTGACGGCGTCCCACGAGGGGGTGCGCACCAGGAGCAGCTGCCCGGCGGAAGCGGGCACCGGGGAGACGGGCGCGGGGGCGACCGGAGGCGGGGCCGGGACGACGGGGGCCGGCGCGGGCGCGGAGATGGTGGCGGGCGGGGTCGGCGCCGGCGGCGAGGAGGCGCCGTCGCAGGCGATCAGGGCGTAGAGGAGCATGGGGGCAGCTCGGACGGGTCGACCCGCCGGTGGTGGACGGCCCGGCTGGTGGGCTCGCCCGGGTGGTTGCGATCGGTGGGGATCTCGTCGGCCGTGTACACGTAGCGGAGCTCCACCGACACGGTCTCGTCCGGCTCGCCTCCGAGCGCCCGCAGCGGCACGGTCCAGCGAGACGTGGCCAGGGGCGGGATGGACGTGTTCACCCGCACCTGCTTCCCGGCGTCGGGCGCGGGCTCGAAGGCCCGACCGATGAACGCCTCCCAGTAGGACGCGGGCGCGCTCGAGCGCCAGGCGCGGAGCTGCAGGTGCCGGTGGAGGTCCCCGGTGGGGAGGGCGTGACCCGCGCCCACGTTGCGGACCGCCAGCTCGATCGTCCGCGGGCCGTCGGCGCAGACGTGGAGCTCGGCGGCGTGCTGCAGGGCGGCGAGGTCGTGGGCTCCGGGGAACCGGTGGCCGGCTGGGGTCGTGCCGTGGCAGCCCAGGCACTCCCCGGCGATGTCCCTGTGGGCGCTCGCGCGGAACTCGGCCACGGTGTTCTGCATGGGGTGATCGGTGTAGCGGCGCACCGCGCCGTCGTCCTCGACGAAGGGGAAGGCGAACTGGTGGCAGCCCCCGCAGTAGTCCGCCGAGCCGAAGCCGCTCACGACCTCGGTGAGGTGCGGGGAGTCCGGGGCGTGGGCGGAGGCGAGCATCACCCCGTCGCGCAGGTGGCAGACGGCGCAGTTCACCCCTTCGGCGGCCACGGCGTCCACGCTGGCGGCGTCCCCGGGGGCCAGCGGGGCGTGGCAGCGCACGCACCAGTCCAGGGGCTCGCGCCGGAACTCCCGCTGGAAGATGCCGTTGGTCCAGGCGACGGCGTGACGGCTCGCCGACCACTCGGCGTGGGTGTCCGCGTGGCAGTCGAGGCAGGCCGCCGCCGAGCGGTCTGCCGCTGCGGTGGCCCCCAGGTCCACGGGCGCGAGGCCCTTCGAGAACAGCGTGGCCCCGCTTCGGCCGCTGCCGGCGGCGCCCAGCGCGAGGAGCCCCAGCGCGACGCCGAGCCCCCGCCTCACGGGTTGGTCCGGCCCTCCGTCAGCCGGACCGCGCCCACCCACGCCCCCACCCGGAGCGCGTCCGAGATGACCGCGGCGGGACCGTCCCCGCGCCACGCGAACGAGGTCGCGGCGGATGAGCCCACGAGGAGGGAGAGGCGCCCCGCGTCGTCGTAGACGGCCAGCTGGGGGACGGCGATGCGATCGCGTCCCTCGCGCACCTCCAGGGTCGCGCAGGTCACGGTGAGCAGGGCCTGCACGCGCGACGGGCTCGTGTCCGTCGCGGGGGTCATCCGAGCCCAGCTCAGGTACTGGGGCTCGTCCTTCCCGCAGACCGCCGCCTCGGCCTCGAGCGCCTGGAGGACCGACGGCGCGTCGCGCACGGCGAAGGTGCCGATGGTGTCGGCGCGGAGGAAGCCGACCTGGCCGCGGGTGGGGAGCTCCACGCTGCCCGAGGCCTTCCCCTCTTCGTCCACCCACACCGGCGGTCCCTCGAAGCAGTTCCAGATGGTGGCGGGCGCCAACCCGTCCACCGCCGGGATCGGCCGGGTGTCGGTGGCCACGGCCTGCACCGGCGTCCACCCCTCGAAACGCGTGGCGAGGGCGACGCGCGCGAGCGCGATCGCCTCGGTGGGGGAAGGGAGGTTCGCCTCCGAGGGCCAGAGGGCGAGCGCTTCGACCGCGGCGCGGGCGAACCCGAGGCGATCGTCGCCCCACTCCACCCCCTCGTCGGGGATGGCGGGGCCCGCCCGGCCGCGCAGGGCATAGGCAGGGGCCACCGGGAGCGAGCTGCCGGCGGCCGTCTTGAACATCGCGGCGGCGGCGAGGCGGTCGCGCTTCCAGGCCAGGACCCGGGCCATCCGTGCCTTCTCGACCACCGGGTTGTCCGGGGTGGTGGCGGTCGCGTAGATCTCGACCTCCGACAGGCAGAGGTCCGTGTACTTGGTGCCCGGGTAGACCGTGTCCACCTTGACCAGGACGGCTTCGAGCCCGCCCGCGGGCTGGTCCACGCGGATGTCCTGCCAGCCCTCGACGTCGCGCAGGGTCACCTTCGTGGTCTGCCCACCCGGAAGCAGGGTGACCGTCACCTGCTTGGGGCGAGCGTTCGCCTTGTACAGCGTGGAGGACTTCTGGTACCCGTTCTGGAGGCGTAGGCGGACGCTGGTGGCGCCATCCAGGTGGGTGAGGCCGAACCGGATCCACTCGCCGGCCCCCGCGGTGCTCGCGCCCTCCACCCAGGCCGTCGCCGGGTCGCCGTCCACCGCGTAGAGGGGATGGTAGTTCTCCTGGAAGCGGTTCCAGTCGTTCCAGAGGAAGGAGCTGCTGTCCACCCGGTCCGTGTAGAGGCGGCGTTCGAAGGGCGCGTCGGCGAGGGCGACGGCGGGGAGGAGGAGGAGGAGGTGCATCGGAGCTCCGGGCCGAGGTAGCGTAGCAGAGCGGACCCTTCGACGACCCGCCTTGACACCCCTGGGGCCTTCGTATAGACGGCGTGGCCGTTCAGCGAGTCGACAGGACCCGTATGCCTACCATCAATCAGCTCGTCCGCCAGGGACGCCAGGCTCTGAAGCCCAAGACGGCTTCTCCGGCGCTCAAGGCTTGCCCCCAGAAGCGCGGTGTCTGCACCCGCGTGTACACCACCACCCCGAAGAAGCCGAACTCGGCCCTCCGGAAGGTCGCGCGTGTGCGCCTCACCAACGGGATGGAGGTCACCTCCTACATCCCCGGCGAGGGTCACAACCTGCAGGAGCACAGCTCGGTGCTGATCCGTGGTGGCCGCGTGAAGGACCTCCCCGGCGTGCGCTACCACATCATCCGCGGCACGCTGGACACCCAGGGCGTCGCCAAGCGCGGCCAGGGCCGGTCCAAGTACGGCGCCAAGCGGCCCAAGAAGTAGAGGTCACCGATGCCCCGTCGTCGCGTCGTCGTTCGTCGCAAGGTCCTTCCCGATCCGGTGTATGGCGACGAGCTCGTCACCCGGTTCATGAACATCATCATGCTCCAGGGCAAGAAGCAGGTCGCCGAGGACATCGTCTACGGCGCCTTCTCCACCATCGAGGAGCGCACCCGTGAGGAGCCGCTCAAGGTGTTCCACCGCGCGCTGGAGAACTGCCAGCCGATGGTGGAGGTCAAGTCCCGGCGCGTCGGCGGAGCCAACTACCAGGTTCCCGTCGAGGTCCGGAACGAGCGCCGCGTGTCGCTGGCGATGCGCTGGCTCGCCGACTACGCCCGCGAGCGGTCGGGCAAGAACATGCGCGAGAAGCTCGCGAACGAGCTCATCGAGGCGTCCCACCAGCGCGGCAACGCGGTGAAGAAGCGGGACGACGTGCACCGCATGGCCGAAGCCAACAAGGCCTTCTCCCACTACCGCTGGTAGTCCTGGCCGCGGCCGCCTTCGGGCGGCCGTGTCCGTTTCCACCCTCCTCGACCGGAGCCTTCGACCCGCACCCCTTCCAAAGCTTCCCCGACGTCCGATCGTCGGTCGCGCCTCGCACACAGGAGCCATGTCCAGCTTCCCGGGCCGCGCGATCCTCCTCGACCTCAGGGACCTGCCTCGAAAGGCCGGACTGCCGGGTTGTCCCGTCTGCCATGTCCTCCGCCCTCGCCAGCCTCCGCAACATCGGCATCATGGCCCACATCGATGCGGGGAAGACCACGCTCACTGAGCGCATCCTGTTCTACACCGGGGTGTCGCACAAGATGGGCGAGGTGCACGAGGGCTCGGCGGTCATGGACTGGATGGTCCAGGAGCAGGAGCGCGGCATCACCATCACCTCGGCCGCCACCACCTGCTACTGGCGTGACCACCGGGTGAACATCATCGACACCCCGGGCCACGTCGACTTCACGATGGAGGTCGAGCGGTCCCTGCGGGTGCTCGACGGCGCCATCGCGGTCTTCACCGCGGTGGAGGGCGTGGAGCCCCAGTCCGAGACGGTGTGGAAGCAGGCCGAGCACTACCACGTGCCGCGCATCGCCTTCATCAACAAGATGGACCGCGTGGGCGCGGACTTCGAGGCCGCCGTCCGCTCCATCCGCGAGCGGCTGGGCGCCAACCCCGTCCCCTTCCAGCTCCCCATCGGGGCCGAAGAGCGCTTCGCCGGGGTGGTGGACCTCGTGGGGATGCGGGCGCTCACGTGGTCGGGCAACGAGCCGGGCGCCGCCTTCACCGTGGGCCCCGTCCCGAGCGACATGGAGGCCGAGGCGAGCCTGGCCCGCGAGGCCCTGATCGACGCGGTCTCCGTCGAGGACGACGCGCTGATCGAAGCCGTGCTCGAGGGGCGCCCCCTCGAGGAGGGCGCGATCAAGCGCGCCGCTCGCAAGGCCATCATCGCCGAGAAGCTCGTCCCGGTGTTCTGCGGCGCGGCCTTCAAGAACAAGGGCGTGCAGCCGCTCCTCGACGCGGTGGTGGATTACCTCCCCTCGCCGACGGACCTCCCCCCGGTCTCGGGCCAGGACCCGGAGCGGCCCGAGAAGGTGCTGCAGCGCCCGGCCGAGCTGGCCGCGCCCTTCTGCGCGCTCGCGTTCAAGATCCAGACCGACCCCTTCGTCGGCACGCTCACCTACCTCCGGGTGTACTCGGGGCGGATCGCGGCCGGCGACGTGGCGCTCAACCCGCGCACCGGGAAGCGCGAGCGCATCGGACGCCTCCTTCAGATGCACGCCAACAAGCGTGAGGACATCCAGGAGGCCACCACCGGCAACATCGTGGCCGCGGTGGGGCTCCGCCAGGTGGCCACGGGGGACACGCTCTGCGATCAGAAGCACCCCATCGCGCTCGAGTCCATGGTCTTCCCCGAGCCCGTCATCTCCGTGGCGCTCGAGGCGGAGACCAAGGCAGACGAGGAGAAGCTCACCCAGGCGCTCGCGCGCCTCCAGGACGAGGACCCCACCTTCAAGGTGCGGGTGGACTCCGAGTCCGGCCAGACGCTCATCTCGGGCATGGGCGAGCTGCACCTGGACATCATCCGGGACCGGCTCGAGCGAGAGTTCAAGGTGCACTGCCGGGTGGGGCGCCCCCAGGTCGCCTACCGCGAGACCATCCGTGGCGAGGCGCGCGGCGAGGGCGTCTTCAAGCGGCAGACCGGCGGGAAGGGCCAGTACGGGCACGCCATCGTGCGGGTGTTCCCCAACCCCAGCGGGTCCGGCAACACCCTGAAGGACGAGACCACCGGTGGGGTGGTGCCCAAGGAGTTCATCAAGCCCTGCCTGGACGGGTGCCGCGAGGCGCTCGACCGCGGGGCGATGGCCGGCTTCCCGATGGTGGACGTCGGGGTCGCGCTGGTGGGCGGGTCCTTCCACGAGGTCGACTCCAGCGACATCGCGTTCCGAATCGCCGGGTCCATGGCGGTGGGTGAGGCGTGCAAGGCCGCCAGCCCCACCTTGATGGAACCGATCATGCGACTTGAAATTTCTGTTCCAGAGGAGTATACGGGCGCCGTCATCGGGGACCTGTCGGGTCGCCGGGGCAGCGTCAGCCGGATGGAGTCCCGCCCCGGCGTGCAGGTCATCGGGGCTGAGGTCCCGCTGGCAGCGATGTTCGGGTACGCGACCGACCTTCGGTCGGCCACCCAGGGACGCGCCTCCTTCACCATGCAATTCCAAAACTACGCGGACGTGCCGACGCCCCTCGCCCTCGAGATCGTCGCCAAGCTCCGCGGGTACTTCTGAACCTTCGAGGATTCCACATGGCCAAGGCAAAGTTCGAGCGCAACAAGCCGCACGTGAACATCGGGACGATCGGTCACGTCGACCACGGGAAGACGTCGCTGACGGCGGCGATCACGAAGGTGCTCTCGGAGACCGGTGGCGCGACCTTCATGGCGTACGATCAGATCGACAAGGCGCCGGAAGAGAAGGCGCGCGGGATCACGATCAACACGGCGCACGTGGAGTACGAGACGGCGAAGCGTCACTACGCGCACGTCGATTGCCCGGGCCACGCGGACTACATCAAGAACATGATCACGGGCGCGGCGCAGATGGACGGCGCGATCCTGGTGGTGTCGGCGGCGGACGGCCCCATGCCGCAGACGAAGGAGCACGTGCTGCTGGCTCGTCAGGTGAACGTCCCGTACATCGTGGTGTTCCTGAACAAGTGCGACATGCTGGACGACGCGGAGCTCCAGGAGCTGGTGGAGATGGAGGTGCGCGAGCTCCTCTCGTCCTACGAGTTCCCGGGCGACTCGGTCCCGGTGATCCGGGGCTCGGCGGTGCTGGCGCTCCAGGGGGACACCTCGGAGATCGGCAAGCCGGCGATCCTGAAGCTGATGGCGGCGGTGGACGAGTACATCCCGACGCCGGTGCGCGACGTGGAGAAGCCCTTCCTGATGCCGGTCGAGGACGTGTTCACGATCTCGGGTCGTGGGACGGTGGCGACGGGCCGCGTCGAGCGTGGGATCGTCCGGGTGGGCGACTCGCTCGAGATCGTGGGCTTCAAGGACACCCGCACCACCACGTGCACGGGCGTGGAGATGTTCCGCAAGCTCCTGGACCAGGGGCAGGCGGGGGACAACGTGGGGCTCCTGCTCCGCGGCGTGGAGCGCGCGGACATCGAGCGCGGCCAGGTGATCGTGAAGCCGAAGTCGGTCACGCCGCACACGAAGTTCAAGGCCGAGGCGTACATCCTGAAGAAGGAGGAGGGCGGTCGTCACAAGCCGTTCTTCAACGGGTACCGGCCGCAGTTCTACTTCCGGACCACGGACGTCACGGGCGTGATCGACCTGAAGGAAGGCACCGAGATGGTCATGCCGGGCGACCGGGTGGAGATGACCATCACGCTGATCACCCCGATCGCCATGGAGAAGGGGCTCCGTTTCGCCATCCGTGAGGGTGGCCGCACCGTCGGCGCCGGCGTCGTCGCCGACATCATCCAGTAGGCCCGAGGAACTCATGGCCGCTACCAACAAGATCCGGATCCGCCTGAAGGCGTACGACCACAAGCTGCTCGACAAGTCGGCGCGCGAGATCGTCGACACCGCGCGGCGTACGGACGTCGCCATCCGGGGGCCGTTTCCGCTCCCCACGACCATCTCCCGGTGGACCGTCCTGCGCGGTCCCCACGTCGACAAGAAGTCGCGGGAGCAGTTCGAGCGGCGCACCCATCACCGCCTCATCGACATCCTCGAGCCCACCCAGGCCACGGTCGACGCTCTCATGAAGCTCGACCTCTCGGCCGGGGTCCACGTAGAGATCAAGCTTTCCTAAGGTCGGACCGGTCCGCCGGACCTTCCGGGAGTCCCTCATGCCCGTCATGGACGTCTACAACATCGCCCACGAGAAGGTGGGCTCGGTCTCGCTCGACGAGGCCGTCTTCGCCGCCGAGGTGAAGGAGCACCTGTTCCACGCCGTGGTCCGGTGGCAGCTCGCCGCTCGCCGCCAGGGCACGCACGCTACGCGTCGCCGCGCCGAAGTCTCGGGCGGCGGCAAGAAGCCGTGGAAGCAGAAGGGCACCGGCCGCGCGCGCATCGGCTCCACCCGCGCCCCGCACTGGCGGGGGGGCGGCGTGGTGTTCGGCCCGCAGCCGCGCAGCCATGCCTTCGAGCTCCCCAAGAAGGTGCGTCGCGCCGCGCTCCGCGGGGCGCTGTCCCGCCGGTGCGGCGAGAGCCGCCTGGTGGTGCTGGACAAGCTCGAGCTCCCGGCCGCGAAGACCCGCAACTTCCGCGGGTTCATGAACGCCTTCGGCTTCGACACCCTCCTCGTCGTCGTGCCGGAGCTCGACCGCAACGTCGAGCTCGCGTCGCGCAACCTCCCCGGTGTCACCGTGCTCCCCGTGGCCGGCCTGAACACCTACGACGTTCTCCGCCACAAGAACGTCGCCCTCACCACCGCCGCGGTCGAATCGATCGTCGCGCGCCTCTCGAGGTGAGCCATGGCTGAGATCCACGACATCATCATCCGTCCCCTGGTCACCGAGAAGGCCGTCGCCGGCGAGAACGCCAGCGCGACGTACATCTTCGAGGTCGGCGAGACCGCGAACAAGCTCCAGATCAAGGACGCTGTCGAGCGTTTCTTCAACGTGAAGGTCGAGGACGTGCGCACCGTGCGCGTCCGCGGGAAGTTCAAGCGCTTCGGCCGCTTCTACGGCCGGCGCTCCCACTGGAAGAAGGCCTACGTGAAGCTCGCGTCGGGCCAGACCCTCAACTTCTTCGAGGCGTGAGATGGCGAACAAGCGTTACAGCGCGGTCACGCCGGGCCTCCGGTTCCGGATCGGCCCGTCGTTCCAGGAGGTCACGGCGGATCGCCCCCAGCGTTCGCTGACGGACACCCTGAAGCGCACCGGCGGCCGCAACAACATGGGTCGCATGACCAGCCGCCGGATGGGCGGCGGTCACAAGCGCCGCTACCGGATCATCGACTTCCGTCGGAACAAGATCGACGTCCCCGCCAAGGTGGCGACCATCGAGTACGATCCGAACCGCACGGCCCGCATCGCGCTGCTCCACTACGTGGACGGCGAGAAGCGGTACATCCTGGCGCCGGTCGGCCTGCAGGTGGGCGACGCGATCCTCGCGTCGGACACCGCGGACATCCGGCCCGGCAACAGCCTCCGGCTGGTCGCCATCCCCCTCGGCACCTTCGTCCACAACGTGGAGCTGAAGGTGGGCCGCGGTGGCCAGATGGCCCGGTCGGCCGGGAGCTACGCGCAGGTCATGGCGAAGGAGGGCAAGTACGTGCTCCTCCGCCTGCCCTCGGGCGAGCTCCGCGAGGTGCTCGGCCAGTGCCGGGCCACCATCGGTCAGGTCGGCAACCTCGAGCACGAGAACGAGGTCCTCGGCAAGGCCGGGCGGGCGCGGTGGATGGGCTTCCGCCCGTACGTCCGCGGCACCGCGATGAACCCCATCGATCACCCGCACGGTGGCGGCGAAGGCCGCACCAAGGGTGGCCGTCACCCCGTCACCCCGTGGGGCAAGCCGACCAAGGGCTACAAGACCCGGTCGCGTAAGAAGCCGTCCACTCGCTTCATCGTCAAGCGGCGCGCGTAGGGAGCAACCATGGCACGTTCCGTCAAGAAGGGTCCCTTCGTGGACCAGTACCTGATCGCCAAGGCCGCTGCCGCGAAGGCGGGTGGTAACAAGGTGATCAAGACCTGGAGCCGTCGCTCCACGATCATCCCCGACTTCATCGGCATCACCTTCGCCGTGCACAACGGCAAGAAGTTCGTGCCCGTGTACGTGTCGGACCAGATGGTCGGCCACAAGTTCGGCGAGTTCTCCCCCACGCGCACGTTCTACGGGCACGCGGCGGATCGCAAGACCAAGGTGAAGTGATGGAAAGCACCGCCTCCCTCCGCTTCGCGCGCGTCTCCGCCCGCAAGGCCCGTCTCGTCGCGGATCTGATCCGCGGCAAGGACGCGGCGCAGGCGCTGGACATGCTGAAGTTCCTCCCCAAGAAGACGGCGCCGATGATCGCCGGGCTCATCGAGTCCGCGATGGCCAACGCCGAGCACGAGGCCAACCGTCGCAACCAGTCCCTCGACATCGACTCGCTCTACGTGAAGTCGATCCAGGTGGGGCAGGGTGCCACGATGAAGCGCTTCCGCCCGCGGGCTCAGGGCCGCGCCACCCCCATCTTCAAGAAGACCGCGCACATCACCGTGGTCCTCGACGCTCGCTAGGAGTTCCCATGGGTCAGAAGGTCAATCCGATCGGCTTCCGGGTAGGAATCACCCGGCCGTGGGAGTCCAAGTGGTACGCGGAGCGCGACTACCAGCGCTTCCTCCACGAGGACATCCGCATCCGCCGGTACCTCAAGGAGAAGCTGTTCGTCGCGGGGATCTCCAAGATCCGCATCGAGCGCGCCGCCAACAAGGCGAAGGTGTACATCCACGCGGCCAAGCCCGGGGTGGTGATCGACAAGCGGGCCAACCGCCTCGACCAGCTCCGCGCCGACCTCCAGAAGATGGTCAGCACCGAGGTCTTCCTCAACGTCATGGAGGTCCGCAAGGTCGACACCGACGCGCTCCTCGTTGCGGAGAACATCGCGGCCCAGCTCGAGAAGCGGGTCAGCTTCCGTCGGGCGATGAAGAAGGCGATGCAACAGTCCCGGAAGGCCGGGGCCAAGGGCATCAAGGTGATGTGCGCAGGTCGGCTCGGTGGCGCGGAGATGTCCCGCACCGAGTGGTACCGCGAAGGGCGGGTCCCGCTCCACACGCTCCGCGCGGACGTGGACTACGGGCTGGCCGAGGCCAAGACCACCTACGGCGTCATCGGCGTCAAGGTGTGGATCTACAAGGGTGAGATCTTCGCCAACGACGAAGATCGTTCGCTCTAAAGAGGTGATGCCATGATGTCCCCCAAGCGCGTCAAGTGGCGCAAGCAGCAGAAGGGCCGGATGAACGGCCTGGCCTACACGGGCTCCGACGTCAGCTTCGGCGACTGGGGCCTCGCGGCCACCGAGTCGGGCTGGCTCACCGCCCGGCAGATCGAGGCGGCCCGTATCGCCCTGACCCGGCACGTGAAGCGTGGCGGCCGGATCTGGATTCGGGTGTTCCCCGACAAGCCGGTCACCAAGAAGCCGGCCGAGACCCGGATGGGTACCGGCAAGGGCGCCCCGGAGTACTGGGTCGCCGTGGTCAAGCCGGGCCGGATCCTCTACGAAATCGAGGGTGTCCCCGAGGACGTGGCGCGCGAGGCCCTTCGCCTCGCCGGCCACAAGCTTCCCGTGGACTGCAAGATCATCAAGCGGGAAGAGGTGGTGTCGTGAAGTCCAAGGAGATTCAGGCGCTCTCGGACGAGGCGCTCGTCCACAAGGAGCTCTCGCTCGAGCGCACGCTCGTGCAGCACCAGTTCCGTCACCGCCTCGGCCAGCTCGAGAACACGAGCGTGCTGAAGTCGGCGCGGCGCGACATCGCCCGGGCCCAGACCGAGCTCACCCGTCGCGAGGCGGAGACGGGCGCGGGCAAGGGCTCGCTGCGGGCCCAGCACGCCGGGACCTGGAAGCCCGAAGTGGCCGTCAGCTCCGACGCGGGCGGCGGGTTCCTCAAGGGGCTCACCGACCAGGCCTGAGCCTGGAGCGCGTACGACCGCGACGTCGGGAGGCCGGCGTCGCGGTCGTTGCGTTTTGGCGGGCGCGAGGGAAGGCGCGATAGCTTCCGCGGGTCCAGGCGGTTGCCGTGCTCATCCTCATCTCGTCGATCCTCGCGATGCCCCCGTCGTCTGCCCAGTGGACGACGATCCAGAGCTCCCCCGTGCGCATCGAGTGTGCGCTGGAGGGAGAGAAGCCCTACTGCCGGTCCACCGGGGTGATCGGGGTCCCCGTGGCCCAGGCGTCCGAGACCTTCGCCAAGCTGGACGAGCACGTGTCCAAGATGGGCGCGATCGCGGCGGTGAACCGGCTCGAGTCGGACACCCTCCACGTGGTGATGGACTACCCCTTCCCGCTGGACGACCGGGACTACGTGGCCCGCTTCGCGCACCGAACCGAGGCCGACGGAACCGAGGTGTACGGGTGGGTCCCCGTCGTCCACGCCGGCGCTCCCCCCACCGACGGCGTGGTGCGCCTGACCTGGCTCGACGGCGAGTGGAGGTTCGCTCCGGCGGGCGGCCAGACGCGGGTCACCTACCTGTGGCAGGCCGATCCGGGCGGGAACCTCCCCGACGTGAAGGCCGTGCGCACCAAGGCCGGCACGCTCGCCATCCAGGACATCGCGAACGCCTGCGGCACGAAGATCGTCTCCCCCTGACGGATCGGCCTTGACGCCTCTGGCCCGGTCGCATTAGACGGCTGGGCCTTCGGGCCCTTTCAAGGCCCTCCCCGCTTGCGTCCTCATCCGAGGAGACCTGCGGGTTCCCACAAAAGGTCGGTTTTTCCGGCCGGATCAGGTGAACGATGTCCGACGAAGCTACTGCTGCTCGCCGTCGCCAGGTGCGCGGACGCGTCGTGTCCAACAAGATGGACAAGACCGTCGTCGTCGCCGTGGAGCGGTTCGTGAAGCACCCGAAGGTGCACAAGTACGTGAAGCGGGTCCGCACCTTCAAGGCCCACGACGAGGACAACGCCTGTGGCGTTGACGACGTGGTGGTGATCGAGGAGACCCGCCCGCTCTCCCGGACCAAGCGCTGGCGCGTCATCGAGCGCGTGGCCGCGAAGTAAGGAGGACGCGCGATGATCCAGATGCTCACCCACCTCGACGTGGCCGACAACTCCGGCGCCCGCAGCGTCATGTGCATCAAGGTGCTCGGCGGCTCCAAGCGGAAGTACGCCAGCCTCGGTGACGTGATCGTGGTCTCCGTGAAGGAGGCCATCCCCAACGGGAAGGTGAAGAAGGGCGACGTGGCCAAGGCCGTCATCGTCCGCACCGCGAAGGAGGTCCGTCGCGCCGACGGGTCCTACATCCGGTTCGACAACAACTCGGCCGTGCTGATCGACGCCAAGGGCGAGCCGATCGGCACCCGCATCTTCGGGCCGGTGGCCCGTGAGCTGCGCGGCAAGGCCTACATGAAGATCGTGGCGCTCGCGCCCGAGGTTCTGTGAGGACGACCATGTCGAAGGCGAAGCTGAAGATCCGGCGTGACGACACCGTCGTCGTCATCGCCGGCAAGTTCAAGGGGCGAGTCGGCAAGGTGGTCCGCGTGATGCCGGACGACGGCCGCGTGGTGGTCGAAGGCGTCGCGCTCCAGAAGCGGCACGTCAAGGCCCAGCGCGAAGAGGCCGGCCGGATCGTCGAGAAGGAGCGTCCCATCCACGTCTCGAACGTGGCCCTGTGGGACGCCGCGGCTGGCAAGCCCGTCAAGGTCGGCTTCAAGGTCGACGCGGACGGCAACAAGTCGCGCGTCAACAAGAAGACCGGCGCGGTCGTGTAGGCGGAGGACCAGATGAACAAGAGCCGCTTGCAGCAGAAGTACGAGGCCGAGGTGATCGGCGCGCTCAAGAAGGAGTTTGGCTACTCCAACGTGATGCGCGTCCCCCGCCTCCAGAAGGTGGTGCTGAACACCTCCATCAAGGAAGCGACGCAGAACGTCAAGATCCTCGAGAACGCCGCTGAGGAGCTCTCGCTCATCACCGGGCAGAAGGCGGAGATCCGGCGCGCGCGCAAGTCGATCGCCAACTTCAAGCTCCGTGAGGGGCAGGCCATCGGCGCGCGGGTCACCCTGCGTGGCCGCCGGATGTGGGAGTTCGTCGACCGTCTCATCAACGTGGCGCTCCCCCGGGTGCGCGACTTCCGCGGGATCAACCCCAAGGCCTTCGACGGCCGCGGGAACTACTCCCTCGGGATCACCGAGCAGATCATCTTTCCCGAAATCAACTACGACCGCGTCAACAAGGTCACGGGCATGAACATCGCGTTCGTGACCTCGGCCGAGACCGACGCCGAGGGCCGCGCGCTGTTGAAGCAGCTCGGCCTTCCCTTCCGGCAGTAACGGAGGCATCAGTGGCGAAGAAGTCCCAACTGGCGGCTGCCAAGCGCACCCCCAAGTTCACTGCCCGGAAGAAGAGCAGGTGTCCGCTCTGCGGCCGCTCCCGCGCCTTCCTGCGTGATTTCAACATGTGCCGTCTCTGCTTCCGGTCCCTCGCCCTCAAGGGCGAGATCCCGGGCGTGATGAAGGCGAGCTGGTAGGAGCCGCACCATGTCCATGAGCGACCCCATCGCCGACCTCCTCACCCGCATCCGGAACGGTCTCCAGGCGCGTCACGCCTCGATCACCGTCCCCCGGTCGCGGATGAAGCTCGACATCATCAAGCTCCTCAAGGAAGAGGGCTACGTCGAGGGCTACCTCGACCAGCCGGACCCCCGGAAGAGCGGCACCATCAAGGTCTTCCTCAAGTACGGGCAAGATCGTGAGGGCATCATCCAGGGCCTGACCCGTGTCAGCCTGCCGAGCCGTCGTCACTACGTCGGCAAGGACGAGATCCCCCGGGTCCGCAACGGCCTCGGTCTCGCCATCCTCACCACCCCCAAAGGCATCCTCTCCGACAAGGCGGCTCGTACCGCCGGCGTGGGCGGGGAAGTCATCTGCTACGTCTGGTAGCGGGGAGTCAACATGTCGCGAATCGGAAAGCTCCCGATCTCCGTGCCCGCCGGCGTCACCGTCGCGGTGAACGACGGGTCGGTGAAGGTGAAGGGCCCCAAGGGTGAGCTCACCCAGAAGCTCCCCGTCGGCGTGAGCCTGGTCCAGGAGGGCGCCACCCTCCAGGTGGCCCGCGCGGACGAGACCCGGCAGGTCCGTTCGAATCACGGCCTGGCGCGCGCGCTGGTGAACAACATGGTCACCGGGGTGACCAAGGGGTTCGAGCGCAAGATGGAGATCCAGGGCGTCGGCTTCAAGGGCGAGGTGAAGGGCAAGACCCTGGTCCTCTCGCTCGGGTACAGCCACATGGTGGAGTTCCCGTTCCCCGCGGGCGTCACCATCGAGGTGGACAAGCTCACCAAGCTCACCGTGAAGGGGGCCGACCGCCAGGTGGTCGGCGAAACCGCCGCGAAGCTGCGGTCGCTCCGTGCTCCCGACTCCTACAAGGGGAAGGGCGTGCGGTACGACGGCGAACACATCAAGCTCAAGGCCGGCAAGACGGCCAAGAAGTAGGGAGGAAGCATGTCGCTCGAAGCCAAGCTCGAGGCGGCCCGGCTCCGCCGCAAGAAGCGCATCCGGAAGAAGGTGTTCGGGACCGCGGACCGCCCGCGTCTCTCGATCTACCGGTCCGCGTCTCACATCTACGCCCAGGTGATCGACGACACCTCCGGGATCACCCTCGTGTCGGCGTCCACGCTGACCGAGACGATCCGGGGGACCGAAGGTCACAAGGGCAACATCGCCGCTGCCGGGCAGGTCGGGAAGCTCCTCGCTGAGCGTGCCCTGGCCGCGAAGATCACTCGCGTGGTCTTCGATCGCAACGGTTTCCTCTACCACGGGCGCGTCAAGGCGCTCGCCGATGCCGCCCGCGAGGGCGGTCTCGAGTTCTGAGCCGAATCGGCAGGAGTTCAAATTGGCCAGGAAAGTCCAGGGCCGGAAGGCCGCCGAAGACAGCCAGCTCATCGAGCGGACCATCCACGTGAACCGCGTGGCCAAGGTCGTCAAGGGCGGTCGTCGCTTCAGCTTCAGCGCGTTGGTGGTGGTCGGGAACGGCGCCGGTCGCATCGGCGTCGGTCACGGCAAGGCCAACGAGGTGCCCGAGGCGGTGCGTAAGGCCACCGAGCGCGCCAAGAACAGCATGGTCGACGTCCCGCTCGCGGACGGCACCGTGCCCCACGTGGTCGAAGGGCGCTTCGGCGCCGGTCGGGTGCTCCTCCGCCCCGCGAGCCCCGGAACCGGCGTCATCGCCGGACCCGTGGTCCGCGCGATGCTGGACGCTGCCGGTTTCCACAACGTGCTTACCAAGAGCCTGGGCAGCTCGAACCCCTTCAACGTGGTTCGCGCGACCCTCGAAGCTCTCTACCAGCTCGAGTCCCCGGAGCAGGTCGCGGCGCGCCGCGGTGTCTCCATCGAGCACATCACCGAGAACCACAACGTCGGCGCGTCGGCGTGGGCCGCGGCCCGCCCCGAAGTGCGCGCGTAGGAAGACGACCATGCCCCTCAAGGTCACCCTGAAGCGCTCGCTCATCGGGACCACCGAAGCCCAGAAGGCCACCGTGAAGGGGCTCGGTCTGCGGAAGATCGGTTCCGAGCGCGAGGTTCCCAACACCCCCGCCGTCCGCGGGATGGTGCGCTCGATCCTGCACATGGTGGACGTCGTCGAGACGACGCCCCCGCCCGCGCCCGCCAAGGCCCGGTCGAAGAAGAAGGAGGCCGCCAATGGCTGACGAACTCTCCCGCCTCGCCCCCGCTCCGGGGTCCCAGCGTCCCCGCACCCGCATCGGCCGCGGGCAGGGTTCGGGCCTCGGCAAGACCGCCGGGCGCGTCACCAAGGGCCAGCAGTCCCGCACCGGCGCGCCCATCGCGCGCGGGTTCGAGGGCGGCCAGATCCCCCTGCGTCGGCGTCTGCCCAAGCGCGGCTTCACCAACATCTTCGCCAAGGAGTACACCCTGGTGAACGTGGGCCAGCTCGGGAAGCTCGCGGCCGGATCGGTGGTGGACGCGGCGTCGCTCAAGGCGGCCGGCATCGTCTCCAACATCGCCCGGGACGGCCTCAAGGTCCTCGGGAACGGCGAGCTCGCCGTGGCCCTCACCGTCAAGGCCGTGAAGTTCTCCGGCGCCGCGCGTGAGAAGATCCTCGCGGCGGGTGGCGCGGTCGAGGAAGTCGCGGCGTGAGCCGGTGGGTGTCGGCGATCTGGCAGATGCCGGATCTCCGCAGCCGGGTGTTGTTCACGCTCGGCATGCTCGCCGTGTTCCGACTGGGCGTGCACATCCCCGCGCCGGGTGTGGACCGCGTCGCGTTGGCCGACTTCGTGAAGTCCAACGCCGACACCATGTTCGGCCTGTACAACATGTTCTCCGGCGGTGCGCTGGAGCAGTTCAGCGTCTTCGTGCTCGGGGTGATGCCCTACATCACCGCCAGCATCATCCTGCAGATCCTCACCGTGGTCGTCCCGCAGCTCGAGCGCCTCTCCAAGGAGGGGCAGCAGGGCCGCAACCAGATCACGCAGTACACCCGCTACCTCACCATCGTCATCGCCCTGGTCCAGTCCGGCACGATGGCGCTGGCGATGGAGGGGATGAAGACGGGCGCCAACGTCGACGTGGTGCTCAACCCGGGCCTCGGCTTCCGGTTGATCACGATGATCACGATGACGGCCGGCAGCTGTTTCGTGATGTGGATCGGAGAGCAGATCAGCGATCGCGGCATCGGGAACGGCTCCAGCCTGATCATCACGGCGGGCATCATCTCGGGGCTGCCCCGCGCGGTGATGAACACCATCCAGAAAATCAACCTGGGTGAGTTGAACCTCTTGAGCGCGACGATCCTCCTCATGGGGATGATCCTGGTCATCGCCGCGATCGTCTGGATCGAGCGGGCCCAGCGCCGCGTCCCGATCCAGTACGCCAAGAAGGTGGTCGGGCGCCGGGTGTACGGTGGCCAGACGAGCCACCTGCCGCTGAAGATCAACACCACGGGCGTCATCCCGCCGATCTTCGCCTCTTCGGTCCTGATGATCCCCGCGACCGTGGCCACCGCGACCTTCTTCGCGAACACGCCGGTCGCCGCCCTCGCCGGGTATCTGAGCCCCGGCGGGTGGCTCTACAACTACAGCTACGTGGGCCTGATCGTCTTCTTCGCCTACTTCTACACCGCGATGATGTTCAATCCGGTGGACGTGGCGGACAACCTGAAGAAGCACGGTGGGTTCATCCCCAACATCCGCCCGGGCAAGCAGACGGCCGAGTACATCGACCGACTCCTGACCCGCCTGACCGCGGCGGGCGCGCTCTACATGGCCGCGGTGTGCATCCTGCCCACCCTGCTCGTCACCGCCTACGGCGTGCCCTTCTACTTCGGCGGAACGGGTCTCCTCATCGTGGTGAACGTCTCCCTGGACACCGTCGCCCAGATCGAGGCCCAGCTGCTCACCCGTCAGTACGACGGGTTGAAGGGCCCCTCGGGCGGGCCGGTCTCCGGTGGCCGTCGGCGGCTGGCGGGGGCGGTCGGAGGTACGGCTTGAACGTCCTCCTCTTCGGCCCTCCGGGGTCGGGCAAGGGAACGCAGGCGAAGGACCTGGCCGAGCGCCTCGGGGTGCCCCACGTGGCCACCGGGGACATCTTCCGCAAGCACCTCAAGGAGCAGACGGAGCTGGGCAAGCTGGCCAAGTCCTACATGGACGCCGGGAAGCTCGTGCCGGACTCGGTCACCTGCGAGCTCGTGGCGTGGCGGCTCTCCCAGCCCGACGCGCTGGGGGGCGTGCTGTTCGACGGCTTCCCCCGGTCGGTCCCGCAGGCCGAGTGGCTCGTGAGCTGGCTCTCCGAGCACGGACGCGCCGTGGACGCGGTGGTCCACCTCCGGGTGGACGACGCCCTGATCCTCGAGCGGATGACGGGTCGGCGGACCTGTGCCCAGTGCGGCGAGCCCTACCACGTGGTGTTCAACCCGCCGCCGGGCGGTGCCTGTTCGAAGTGCGGGAGCACCAACGTGGTCCAGCGCGCCGACGACGCGGACGCCGTGGTGAGGGATCGCCTCGGGGTGTACGCCGCCCAGACCTTCCCCTGCATCGACGTGCTGCGCGCCGCGGGGCCCGTGCACGACGTGGACGGGGTGGGTGACATCGGAGCGGTCCGGGCCCGGATCCACGCCGCGCTCGGCCTGTAGCCCCGATGATCCCGCTGAAGGAGCCCTGGGAGCTCGGGGTGATGCGTACGGCCGGCCGCAAGCTGGCCGAGGTGGTGGCACGCCTGCGCGAGCAGGTGGCGGAGGGCATGCTCACCCGCGACATCGACCGTCTCACCGAAGAGGCGATCCACGAGGTCGGCGGCCGCCCCAACTTCAAGGGCTACAAGGTCGGCAAGGCGGTGTTCCCCGCCTCGATCTGCATCTCCATCAACGAGCAGGTGGTGCACGGCATCCCGGGCCGGCGCGCGCTGCGTCCGGGGGACGTCGTGACCCTGGACTTCGGCCTGGTCTATGGCGGCTACCATGCCGACACCGCCTTCACCTTCATCCTCCCGCCGGTGGATCCGGGCGACGCGCACCTGTGCGCCGTCACCGAAGCGGCGCTCTTCCAGGGGATCGACCAGGCGAGGGTGGGGAAGCGGGTCGGGGACATCGGCCACGCGGTGGAGACCCGGTGTCGGGCCGAGGGGCTCGGGGTGGTGACTCAATTCGTAGGCCACGGCATCGGTCGGAAGCTCCACGAGGAGCCCAGCGTCCCCAACTACGGCAAGGCTGGCACCGGCCCGCCGCTGAAGGCGGGGATGGTGGTGGCCATCGAGCCCATGATCACGCGCGGCACCGGCGACACCCGAATTCTGTCCGACGAGTGGACAGTGGTGACGATCGATGGTAGCCGGGCGGCTCACTTCGAACATAC